>JAAHTH010000451.1_pt1 | contig 30493 bp, 48 predicted proteins | sample 6116091 | NCBI WGS metagenome assembly JAAHTH01 (sample SAMN13939990, study PRJNA603662) | sponge metagenome | isolation source: marine sponge | host: Mycale hentscheli | place: New Zealand | collected 2006
GTTGTAGCTTCTTCTGAATCCCATTCGTATTGGTCAACATATCCAAATTCATTTTGAAAGTTTTTCATTGTTTTCATTAACCATGCTTTTTCAGTACTTAATTGGTTAGTGAAGTTCATTTCTGAAATGTTGTTTGCTCTTGTTTGTATTGCTTGAAAGTTCATCTTGTTGTGTTTTTGTTTGTTTGTATACTACTAATATACGAACATTATTTGGATAAAAAAAATTCATAATCAAAAAAAGTTCATTTGAACCTTAATAAACACGAATAAAAGCTGTCTAGAGTCAACAACCGTAACGCTTTAAAAACTTTTATTTTTTTTTAATAAAATATTATTTTTTTTTTAAAAATCCTTTTAGGTTTAAAAATGGTTACTCTTTTTCAGATAATTCAACCCATTTTTGCTCACATTCTTCACAATGTAAAGCATTATCTTCTACTAAACAATCACAAATAACACAGTTTTCATTAGGAAATATAGATAAATGTAACATTTTTTAATACTAAAATAAATCTAAATAATCATCTTCTACATCTTCTACATCTTCATTAACTTCTACATAGTTTTCTAAAGACTTTCTAATATCTTGTATAATTTCTTCAATCTTTTTAGCTCCTATTATACTAATTACTTTTGCTTTAAAAAGCTCATTAATCAAATCTGTCTTTTTCATTTTTTATTATTTCCAAATTTATTAATTTCAGAATCTTGTCTTAATAGTATTATTTCTTCTCTTAGTTTATGTATTTCATTTTCGTATCTTGTTCTAGCTTGTCTGTGTCCTAGTATTTCAAAGCGAAGTATATCATAGTAATGCCTCCATGATTCAAAGTCCTCTAAACCTTTCTCTACTAGTTTAGAAGCGTCATTAGTTAATCCTTTCTTTTTAAATAATTGATCTAAGTATATTAAAGCTGCGTGAATAGAATATAAATCTGTTTTAAAGCAACTAACAACATCTTCTGAAAGTGGATCTTTAGATTGTTTCCAAGCTTTTAATACTGGTGTAATAACTTTTTCATGTGTTTTCATAATTTATTTTTTTTTAAAAAGGTAATTCTTCTGTTTCATTTCCATAGCTCATTTTTTTCATAGCTTCATGTTGAGGTGTTAATTTATACAAATTAGATTTATCTTTGTCACCTACATCACTATAAGAATTAGCTAATGGATTTTTATTGTTAATAGTGTATATACAATGGTTTTCCCATTTCATTAAAATAGGGCTATCTCTTTGTGTTGTAGATCCACCTGTTATAGTTTCTTTTATTTTTCTTACATGAACTTCAGCAGTGGACCATAATTTTGGATGTTGTGTCATTCTATGAATACTCCAAAAGTCATCTGCTCTATTTGCAAATTTTTGTCCTCCTTCAGTATCAGCTTTTTCTGGAGGTTTTAAATGCCCTTCATGTTCATGATCTTTAGGATAAACATTTCTAGCAGCTTGAGTTACTAAGTGAGCATTTACGAAAGTTGTAGTATTTGTTGTGTCGCAAAATATTCTAATATTAGCACAAGTATCATAGTCTTCTTGGTGTTTGTTTCCTGATTCAGTTGTTAAGCTATTAAAAGGGTCAATTAGTAATCCATCTGCATTATATCTATCTGCTATATCTAATATTTGATTGCTATTATATCTTCTATCTGCTCTAATAAATTTAAAACAGTCTGTAATTTCGTTTATAGTATTTTGGAATCCTCTTTCATCTTTTAGAAAGTCTTTATCCATTCTTTTACCAGTCCAAAAGTTAAATAGTTTAAATACTTGACTTCTATGGGTATTTTCAGAACTATAGATATTAAATTTTAAATTATGTTGTTTAGCTAAGCAAACGAAATACCATAATAAAACATCTGTTTTACCTACATTATCATGACCATTAACCATATTAAATTGACCACGTTTAAAAAGTATATGTTGGTCCCATTTTTCATTTCCTATTTGGTAGCCTTTTTCAATATTTCCTAGTCTAATTTTATCTAATTCTATTAAAGCATCTGAAGGTGTTAATAATGGATTTAAATCATCGTTTTGTGTTTTCATTTTATATTTAAAAGTTTTAAATTAATACTTAGGCTTAACTAATCCAGTAACATCTTTAGTAACCCACGGAGGTGATTCATTACTAATATTTCTAACTTGTTTAGGAGGATTAAATTGTATAGAATTTATAAAATGACTTAATATCTCTGTTACTTCTCTATTTTTAAATCCTGCTTTTATCTGTTCTTTTTCTATAAACTCGTATAACCTTTCTTTAATTCTTTCTTTATTAGTTTTGTATTTTTTAATAGTAATAGTTAAATCAGTTTCATCAAATAAGTTTATAACTTCGTCTGATTTAGTTACTGGATTTAATCTATTAATTGGTTGTTTTTCAATTTCTACTTCATCATTCCAGTGTTCTCCATTGAGATAAGTGAGCGGATCTTTGCGATATTTGATGTTTGGAGTCGATCTAACGTACTTTTGTACATTTTCTATAATCTTATCTATATCATTTTTTTTAAGACGTGAGAATTTGTCTAAACACTTTTTCTTTCCATTCTTTTTATTGTATAAATTCCAGAATATTTCAAACTTATTTTTAATATAATCAGAACCGCTTATTTCTTCTTCTTTTATTTTCTTTTCTTTTATTTTCTTTTCTTTGTGTGTTTCTGCATACTTCAAGTCGCTGTTATCTAGTTTAGGGATACTTTTACTAGGTTTATACCTCCCTTTTGATGTTAAAAGTAGAATTAATGAATTTCTATCAATACACTTATTATTTCTTTTTTTATACGCATCTGATATACTTTCAACAAATTCTTGGTTGTATAATATTCTTTCTTTATTCCATAATTCAGAATCAAAAACATTTAGCTTTACTAACATATTTATAATATCTAATAAAACAACTTCATCTACCATTAATTCACTTGATAAATAAATCATTTGTACATCATCTTTTAGATCTAAATAATGATTATCTGCTTTACCTAAATGCTCTATTAACATAAACCATACAGCATAGCCATCATTCTTGTATTTTGATCTTAAACAAAACATTTTTTTACCATGGTTAACACTATGAGGAAAGTACTCTACATTGTTCTTTTCTTTTCTCGCCATTATACTTTTTGTGTTTGTAATATTTTAAACTACTGTTATAAATTTGTTTACTAAGAATAAATCATCTGCTTTTTTTCTTCCTATATATTCAAATAGCATATTAATTTGTCCTGTATGAAATAAGTTATTAATCTTAATTGTTTTTTTAACACCACTTGCACAACTTACTTCTTTATTATTATCAATGTAAACAGGTAAATATGGATTAAATAATACTTCATATTCATCTTTAAAAATACCTACAATACCTGTAATAATTCCTAAAGTGTTTGTTTTTATTTTTTTATCCTTAGAATCAGCAACATAGACTACATCTCCTGGAAGAGGTTTATAGTTTTTTTCAATATTGTAATGTACAAATTTTTCAAATTCTGAAGGATCTAAACCCTTATTAATTCTTACTAAGTTTGTATTATATTTAATTTTACAACTTGAACTACAGTAAATTTTATTGTTTTTAGTAGTTTCAAAATCCTTTGAACAATAAGGGCATTTTTTTTTAATTAATTCTTTTTTCATGTTCTTTTAATTTTAGTTTGTTCATGTTAAGTTTTCTTTTTTTTATTGCTTTTTTTCTTAGTCTCTGGAATCTTGATAGTTTTTTAGAGAATATATACTCATCTACTTTAAAGAATATTAAAGAACCTATTAAATTAGCTATAAATGCTGTTATCCAAAAGTTATCTATATTGTATTTTAATAATACAAAAGGTATTACTGCTAATATAGGTGTGCTTAATTGCCATCTAAAAACGTATTTTAATAATTTTTTCATATTTAATCAATTAAACTCATTTCACCTCTTGTAGTATCAAAAGCTCTATCAGCATAATTCATGTTATAATCTTTTGTTGGTCCAACTAAATACTGATTTTTCATTTTTTTTAAAATAAATCCTACTTTCATAGTGTTTGTCATATCATCAAAGTAAGATACTTTTTGACCTTTTCTAAAATTTGATTTGCTTGAATTTTTCATGATATATATGTTTTTTATTTATTTAATAATGCAAGGTTAAAATCTACTTTATTATCCCAGTCACCATTTATTATGATATTAGCCTTGCCGTCTGAAATGTAATTAATTAATACTGTTTTATTAACTAAACTTTTATTCGGTAACCCTAAAAATATAGCTATTTCGTTAGCTAAATTATTCATTCTTTGTGCTGAACTGTAAACTGTTTTTGATGCTTGGTTTCTCATTTTTCTGTGTTTTAGTGTTTGTTATAATGCTAATGTACGAATTTATATTTGATAATTAAAAATATATTTTAAAAAAAGTTCAAACGAACCTTATTTATAGTCATTACAAATAAGCTTTATGTAAAAAAAAGCCCTAACATTTGTTAAGGCTATTAGTTAATTCTAAATAAAAAATTAAATATCTTTTAAATACTTATCATATAAATGAATATTACTTGAGAAGTGATAATACCATCCAACTTCTAAAGATAACTCATTAGATACCATTTCTTGAAGTTTAGAGAAACAATATTGATCGTTGCAAAAACCAAACCATAAATCATTTGACCTCATGTTAACAGTCATACATAGTTTATTATTTACAACTTGGAAATGTATTGAGCTAGTACAAGGGGTATCATTACTATAAGTTTCTATCTCTTTTCCATCATATATAGATAATAACGCTTGTCTAGTGTTTTTATCAGCATGTAATTTATCTATAATTCTATCTAATTGAGAACCTCTATTCCATTGCCAACCGTAGTTAGATCTTACATTGCCTTTTTCATCCATGTGATTTTTCCATATAGGAGCAAATTTAGATATTTCTTCACCACTAGGGTCTCCTGATAAATACCATTCCCATTCTCTATCAGCATATTTTTTATTCCATTTTCTGTAATCTGTTTTTATTTCATTATCAGTAGGATTAATTATATAAAAACCTTTATTAAACAAAGTTTTAGTATCTCTAAATTTTTCACCTTTTTGATTTATCTCTATAAATAGATATTCAAATGCTTCTTGTGCGTTCTTAAATTCCATATTCTATAAATTATTAGGATATACATAAGCTACTCCACCATTTCTACTAGGCTTAGCTTTAACGTGTAGATTATCTAAAGAAGTGTATTTTTTACCATCTATTAAAACATCGTTTTTATCCATGTATTTTATTATGTCAGTAAATTTACATGGAAAATTAAAATATCCATTTCTATGTTTCTCTAATTTAACAACTGGTTTTTGGTTCTTAACAAATGTGCCATTCTCCATTTTACCTGTTCTCTTAGATATAACATCATAAGCAGAATTAATACAGTCTTCTAAATTATATCCACATAGTTTAGCTAAGTTAACTAATACTACTGTACAATCACCTAAAGCATCAATTATTTCAGGCTCATCATTAGTTAAAATAGCTTTAGCTAATTCTCCAGCTTCTTCTTGAAGCTTTAAATACTGTGTCTTAGAATCTCCTTTGTCAAAAATTCCTTTTTCTTTAGCCCAATTTCTAATAGGCTGTAGTTCGTCTTTTAAAATCATAATTTGTGTTTGTTTTTGTGAATTTAATAATTAATTTTTAATAATTATAAAATATTTTTAAAATCTCTTAAATCTCTCCAATCTCTATAAGAATCAATATCATCTTCTAATAAAGTTGTTTCTGGTGCATTACCAGCAACATTAAAAAACCAATCTCCATCTTTACCATACTTAGTCATATAATCCCATCCTTTTGAATCATAAGCTTCTTCACAGTCAAAATGTTCAGGTATTACATCAGATTTTTGATTGAAAACTTTGTGATAACTCATAAATTTAGCCCTACCTAAATCACCTTGCTGTATATTTCTAGAAACAGCTACGTTAAAAAACTCAGTATTTGGTAAAGCTATTTGTAATGTTCTAGATAATACGCCTGTAGATATTACCGACCACATTCTTTTAGGGTGTTCTTTATCTTTAAAAAACTCATGTATTAATCTAACTCCGTAAGCTACAACATATTCATGATTTAATCCTAAAGGTATAAAATAAGCACCTGTAGCATCTGCATATTTTTTAGCCATTGAATTAGCGTTAGGCATAGCTGCTACTCTTAAGAATAATGGCTTTGCTCCGTATTCTATACATAATCTTTGATGCGGAGAAGACTTTTTAGATGAAGGCATTACTAAAGTTAAAGCTATATCATATTTTCTACAAAGATAAGATAAACTTATTCCAGCAAAACCTTTTCTTGGTTGTACGTAAACTATTTCTTTAACACCTTTATCTTTTAGTTTTGATAATAAAAATTCTCCACTCCTAGCTTTATAACCAACAGGACAAGCTTGAGACTCATCTATTATCTTAAAGCCTTCAGATTCTATAACTTTAAAATCATCAAAAGAACTTTTAAATCCTTCAGTTAGTTTTAAGTAGTATTCTAAATTCTTATCTCTTAAATCTTTATTATCTAAACCTTCTTGCTTATTTAAAAACACATCTTTCATGTTAAACTGTTTTTATATGTTACACCATTATTCATTTCTACATGTTCTTTAGATTGAAAATTCTCTAAGTACCTTATAAAATCACATGCTACATCTTCCATATCATAAGGCTTACTATAATTTCCTGTAATATTACAAAGAGTTCTTAAAGCTTTATCATTTTTAACTCCAGGCATTATTAATTTTAAACACTTTTTAGCATTACTACCTACATAAACATCTGAATTTTGATCTACTAATTCAGGAAAATATTCTGCCATATCCATAGCAAAAGCAGTTAAAACAAAATTTTGTCTTTTAAAACCGTTATCAATTAACCATTTATTTCCATGATCAACTATTTGCTTTATACCTTTAACATCGCCTGTGCTAATATATTCAATAAGATAATCCATTAATTGCTCTGATTTGTTATAAATAAATAAATGCAATCCTCCTTTTATCATAGGTAACAAATAACCTTTAACATCACAAAATTTAGAATCAGGCATAACTCTTATCCAATCAGAACATATAACAGAACCAATATTAAGTTCTTTAACTATCCAGAAATTACCAAAACCGTGTGTACCAAAAGGTGATTCTTCTTTTTTCTTAGGCTTATAGTTTATACCAGATCCACAAAGTCTAAATAAATAACATAATCTAATAAAGTTTTCATCACTTATTTTAGTTCTACTTTTATCAAAAAACATACTATTGTTCTTAGGATCTTTACTAGCTTTAATAGCTTCAGGAAGGCTACTAAAAGCAGCGTATCTTCTATTGACTACATCGTATATTGGCACATTCCATATTAAATCGTCATTAACATCTTGAGCTGTCCAGTTTTTACCCTGGAATTTAAGCTCTTGCATCATTCTAGCTTTACTATAATACTCTTTAAATTCTTCTAGCATAATTATATATTTATAAATTTATCTGCGTTCATATATGACGAAGGCCTAATGTGTACTGATTGTCTAGATTCCATATCATCAAAAGACAACTCATCATAATTTAAGTTATTCCATTTAGCAACTTCAAAACCATGTTCTAAAGCTATATAGTCTAATTTAACGTTAAAATAATTAACATACTCTGATCTTTCTATTTGAGAACCAAAAAAATTCTCTCCTTTATATTTACCTGTACCTGGAATTTTCCTAGACTCATTCTCAATAGGTATTAAATGTGTTAGCTTAATACTATAACCTTTATTTTTAAGCTGTACAAGTTGCTCCACGTATCTCTTTAATATATTATCTATAGCTACTATACCGTTAAATCTTTTAAAATGGAATCTAACATCTATATTACCAAAATAAAACTGTAAATTTTTATGACTTATTGAAGGTATTAAATTTTTTAAACCTATATTTAAAGCTCCATTAAGTGTTTTACCATCTAATCTGTTTATAGTTCTACCTGGCTCCCATGCTGATATTGAATGACTATCGCCAATAATAACAGAATCACTATATTTAGTAATATCTATAACTCTACCCTTAGGAAAAGTTAAATGAGCATAATCAGATAAATCTTTTCTTTTTTTACATGGTATTGTATAATCTGCAAAATCATTTAAGTATAATACATTTCCTTTATAAGCACTAAACTTTTTAAGAGAATCTATTTGTCTATCTTGTACACCTCCAAAAAAATTAAAAACACCAGGCTTAAAGTTAGCTCCTTCATTAATAATTAAAGCGTCATAATTATCATAGCATTCGTTATTAGATACTATATCAACTTCATATCCTAACTTTTCACTAAGTATAGATCTAGTTACAAAAGTCCAACCAGCATTATGTGAGTACAATCTAGTACCTAGATTTGTTAATACTCCTAACATTCCTACTTTTTTCATAATTATTTATTGTTTTCGTAGTTATTAAAAGAACCTAAATATGCAACTGCATCTAATAAATTATCTTCTTTGTGAGAATAACTCTCTCTAGATAACTTAAGTGCAACCATACACATATACATATCTTTCGCTGTAATGTCTTTACCAGTTGCGCCACTAGCTATCATAGCTGCTCTTTCCATACCTTCTTCAAAAGGTCCATACTGTCTTTCTTTTTCTTCAGATCTTTTATTTATTATTTCATCTGCTTTTTCTAAAATATTCATGTGTAATAATTTTATAGTTAAATGTTTTGTAAAAAGCCCCTAAGGGATGTTTGTTTATACTAAATTTTCTAATTTAAAACTTCTGAATCCTTCAGCATCTAAATCCCAGTAAGCAATAGTAGAAAAGTTTTCTTTTGTACTTCCTTTAAATTCATACTTTATTAAATCGCTTTTAAGAGTACCATAAGCCTCTCTAAGCTCTCCAGATTTCTTTTTAAATGTAAACCTTACCTTGCCTTTTTTTAACCTTAATTTAAGCTTATATGCTTTCCATGACTTTTTTAAGGCTTCTGAAATAGTAATACCTAATGTTTTTACTAATTGCCATGCTGATTTAAATAATTCCCTTTTCATAATGTGTGTGTTTTAGTGTTTGTTATAATGCTAATATACGACAACATTTGATATAAATACAATTTAAAGTCAAAAAAAGTTCAATTGAACCTTCATTTAACCTTATTTATAGTCATTATAAATAAGAAAAGCCTACTAAAAACTAATCTAGTAGGCTATAATAAATACAGATACTGCACGAATCTATACTATTTTTCTATTGCTTTACTTCATAAAACACTTGTTTAATTTTAGTTTTTTGAATATTTTCTATTGAATAATCCATAACAGAAGAACTTAACAACTCTCTAATAGATTTATTTACATCTTCCATATTATCTCCTTGGATAATGTAATTATCAATCACTTTAGAAGCTTTACCAGTTTCTTCATCAGTAGAATTATAAACTATTTTAACTTTAAAATAATCTTCTTTAGTTTCATCTATTCTTACATCTTGAATATTAAACTTTGAACAGCTAACTAAATTGTATTCAAATTCATTTTCTAAATAACCTAGTAAACTAGCTTCAGCATCTGTAAAACTAATTGCCTTTAAAACGTATTCACTAGTTTTTTTCTTAATACTTCCTTTTTCAGGATCTTGTACTAAGTATTTAATTTTAAGTTTAAAAAAATTGTTTTCCATAATTTGTGTTTGTTTTTAATTAAAATGGAAGATCAGAAGTTACATTAGGCTTACTTTCTTCAGGTTCTGAATTAGATCCTTTAATTGTTATTTTCCAGATTCTAAGAGTATTAAAACATCTTTCCTCATTTGTTTTAGGATTAGTCCATAATCTACCTTCTAAATTGAAATTAACTTCTACTTCCTGACCTTCTTTAATATCAGTTAATAAATCGCAATTATCATTAGTCGCTTCAAAGTTGATAAACTTAGGATAGTTTTCATGATTATCAGTTAAAATAATTTCCTGCTTTCTGAACTTTTCAGAAATAACTTGTACGTCTTTTAATTTGTTAACCGTACCTGTGAATGTCAAAATGTTACTCATAATTGTAAATGTTTAATTGTTAAAATTTTAATTTATTTGATATTCTTTTTTTAATTAATTGTTCTTCATGTTGTATTTTTAATATTAAATCATCAACATTTTTATTAAGATCTTTAGCTAATTCTGATACTATTCCGCTATCTTTTTTAGATGTAAAAATAACACTTTCCCTATTGATTTCTAATAAAAACAAAGGCATTAAATAATAATCAGGATTAAATGAAGCAAAGTACAATGTTTCTATACTTTCATCCATTGCAAAAAAATTAACTATTTGCCATACATATTCTAAAGGTAATTTATTATCTCTTACATAGCTATTGTGAACTTTAGCAGATGGACATTTAATTTCTAATCCTATCTTTTCACAAGTAGATATACCATCAGGAGAATGACCATGATTGTCATTCCTGCTAATCCATCCAGCTTCTTTAAATATTATACCAGTTTCTTTTATTACTTCTTCAATAGCGAAAGGTTCTAACTCAATACCACGTTGCATAGCTTCTGAAGTGAAACCTTCTTCATAATTAAAAAAAGTATTTCTTTCACTCATTACCTCGTCAAATATAACAGCTTCATTAATTGACTTTTTAACTTGTACAGATTTTGCTCTAGTACCTCCAATTTTAGCATTCTTTAACTTATGCCACTCTTCAGAACCTTGTTTCAATTTATAATCTATATACATATTAAGATAGTTTAGCTTTTAATGAATCTTTTAAAGTCATTACTTCTTTATTACTTTGTTGATTAGGTTTTAAAGATTTCCATGCAACAACAAGCGAATCAATATCTTTACATGATTTTAAACTAGATTTAGCAGTTTTAATTAGTTCATTGTACTCTTGAGCTATTTCACTATCTGTTCTTTTAACTTCAGTACCATCTGCATCAGAATCAATATCTGTAACTAATCCTAACGCGCTAGATAAACTATAACGTCTGTAGTAAGTAATACCACTACCATTAACCTGAAAAGTATTCATACCTTTTAATGTTATGTTTTGTGGTATTTCTGTAATACTTTCTATACTTTCTCCACTTTCTGTATGGAAAATAATAGTTTTAATATTAGTCCCTTCAATTGGCTGCATAAAACCTAATTTATGCTTTTTTAATATTGGATTAATAACTTTAAATATAGTTTTTAAATCAGAATATGTATAACCATACCCTTTAGTACCTTGATGAATAGCTGGTACTTCCTGCTGAAAATCAGCTAATGCTTTAAATAAGTTTTTCATTATATTGTGTTTTAATGTTTGTATTTTGCTAATTTACTAATTTATTTCTTAGAATATATCATTTGAACTTATTTTTATTATTGATATAATCAAATGTTAATAAGTCATTTTTTTACTATACAACTTTCTAACCTCAATAAATAACTTTTTTTTATCTCCTGAGTTAGAATCTATTTTTAAAGTTATATATTCAAAAACGTACTTTTGTCTAGTAAATTTATTACTGTGTTTTTTATATTTATATTCAATCTTTTTTAATTCTCTTTTAGCTTCTTCTATCATTTGATTAATTAATTAACTGTATTTTAGTTTTATTGTAAAGTGTTACAATTACTTTTTTATCATCATCAACTTTCATAGCTTCTACATATTGCTTTAATGTAAAATCATAAAGCTCTCTAGTAATATATAAAAAATAACTATCTGACTTATATTCCTTACCATAGGCATATTTATAAATTGCTAGAAATTGGTGCAGCATTAAATTATTCCTTTCTAATGTTACTCTAAAACTGCTTAATTCTAAGTTTAATACCTTAGCTAGTTCTGTTAATGTTATTTCCTTAGATTTAGCTATTCTATGGATTAACTCTTTTTGTTTTACTTGTTTCATAGTTTTAATTGTTTAATTGTTTAATTGTTTAAATGTTTAATAAATAATCTATTGCTTTATATTTCCTTTCTTTTAGTCTAATTAAGCCCATTTTAATAATGTATGATCTATGAGAATCTGATTTATTAAAATCTAATCTCATTTGCATTACACTTATATTTTTTTCTATTAATAAAATAACATCAGTAGTAGCTCTTGATTGCAGAACTACTAAAGGTGTATTTTTATAATCTTTTTTATAATCTTTTACTAATAGCCTTATTTGCTTTTCTAAACTCATTTTAGTCTTCGTTAATTTGTTTTAAATATTCTGCTATTGCTTTTCTTTGTTCTTCTGTAGCATCTCCTAAATTATCTGCACCTTCATTAGATTTATAACACCAAAGTAAATCTATTTTAATTAATGTTTCATCATTATCAGGTTCTGCATCATAATCATGAAAACCACTAGCCTCAACAACATCTTTTGTAACATCATAACATACTACAAATATTTCTTCTTTATCTGTTACTAATAATAATTCGTTTTCTTCTTTTAAGTCGTATTTTTCTGTGAAGTTCATATCGTTTGTGTTTTTGTTTGTTTGTATAATGCTAATATACGACAATACTTGATATAAATACAATTTATAATTAAAAAAATATCAATTGAACCTTATATATAATGATTATAAATAAGAAAACCCCTGTTTAAATCAATAAACAAGGGTAAACTATACGAAACAAACACAATATAAGGAAACACTAAAATAAAAAGTATTTCAGTATTAAATTGCTTTTTTTATGACCAAAAACCTAGTTTTATTATCATTTTCATTAATTTTTCAGCAGTTTCAGGATCTAAACCTTTGAATATAACACCAAAGATTATAAAACCCATAATTAAATATCCTGAAATTTTAGCTATATCATATTTTCCTTCTCCACCATCAGGACTATTTTTAGAATTTAAAACTGCAGAAACTACACCACCTGTAGAAGCATCTCCAGCACCTTTTAAAACTCTTCCTAATATATTTAAAACCTTTTTCATATTATTTAATTTGATAATGTGGTAAGTCTTTAAAAGTTTTCCAAAATCCACCCCATTCTAATTTATAGTTTAAATCATTTGCAGCTTGTAACATACAAACAGCAACTTTATATAATTCTTTTTCGTCCCATGAAGCAGAACCATTAACATAAGGTACTACATCTAAAGCATTTCCTGATTGATGGTAAGATAGTTTTTTATATCCATCAGCCTTAGAAACACCTTTTAAAAATAGTTTATTTTGTTCTTCAGCAGTTCTTAAACCTGCAGTACTAACTATTGTAAAATCTACTCCATCTTTTCTATTAGAACTAATCTCTAAGGCTCTATTAAGTATTTCAATTAAAATAGGATTAACACCAGTTAAATTTTTTAATGATTTTCTTCCTAATTTGTACATATTATTTTAACTTTTGATTTAATACAAATACTTTCTTTTCTAAAGAATCTATTTTATCAATATGATCTTTTATGTTTTCAGTAGCTAACTGTAAATTAGCTTGAGTATTTAATAAATTATGTTGTATATCTCTTATCTTATCACTATTTCCTTCTGCTAGTGAATTAGTTTTATTTAGATTAATATTAGCCCTGTCTAAATCTTTTTCAACTGCTGTTAATGTAGATCCTACTTTTTGAATACTTAACTGAAAATCACTAAAACGGTCTGAAAGTTTTTTAATATTTACACCTTGATTTTCTAAATCTGTTTTAATAGTTTTTAATAATCCTTTTAGAAAAAAACCTATTAACGCAATTACAGGTACGGCAATTAATGGTACAAATATGGCTAATACGTTTTCAATACTCATAGAATCAAAAAAACTAACAGTTGTCATTTAAATTTAATATTTATTTATAAAATTATGAACTTATTTAATAATTTATTTTTTTTAATATACCAACGATAATATTCCTTATATAAAACAAAGTAAAAAAACTATCAAATAACTTTTTTATACTTATTAAAGATTTTCCTTCCAAAAGTTCTTACTAGTAAATACATTATTTTGTTCTCTATTTTCTTTTTAGGGTCGTATTTATTCCAAAATAATAACATTTCTTTATCAATAAACTTTCTAGCTTTTCTATCTCCTAATTCTTTTCTTAGATAATCATTAATGTACATGTGATCGTGAAGTGTAGAACCTATTATTTTATTATTAATTCTAGGCATTATAGACCTAAATACTTTAGGTACACTTGTACCATCTAATCTAAAGCCTTTTTCTACGGTATAAGACATTCCATTACTTAAAACATATCTAACTTCTTTAGTAATTTTATAAGGCTTTCTTTTCCTTCCTAATACAAAAGAAATAGGAAATACTCTAGTATGACTACAAAATAAATTACCGTTCATTTTTTACTGTAAATTCTTAAATGCTCCTAAAATAGCATTAACTTCTTCTAGTGTAGAATAAGCACCATTTTTTAAAGCAATATCTAAAGCTTGTTTAATAATCATTAATGAATCTTGTTTTGCTTTAGCTTGTTTTTTTAACTCTTCTTCCTTGTTATTGTTAATTTCGTTTTTCATATCTTTTTTTATTGTGGCATTCCTGTTACTTCTATCTGTCCTAATAAATTTGGGTATTCTTGTTCTAAAACTTGTTTATACATATCACAGGCTCTATATATCATCACTCTATAATCTGTATAACCACCATCTGTAGTAGGGTAATTTTCTTGCCCTTCTTCATTTAATATAAACCTATCTAAACCAAATGGCAAATTATCAAATTTAACAGCTTTTTCATCTTTAAATTCTTCAGCATTTCCATATTTCCAAATGCTAGAAAAGTACCAACTAATACCATTAGTTTTAACATCTACAAAACCTGTTATTTGTGTTTTAGATGGAAATACAGATAATTCTCCTACTGTTATTCCACTTTCTTCATTTAATGTTATTGTTACCATTATTTTAATTTATTATTTTATACGCTTGTTATTTGCTCCCATGCTGAACCATTCCAAATAAATTTTTTATTTAATGTTGTATCGTAGCACTCGAAACCAGCTTGAGTAGCACCAAAAGAACCACTAGAATTAACTCTACCTGTTGTTGTCATTCTTGCATTTGCAAAAAATAATTGCTGGTAGGTGTTTGTACTAGTTTGCTTTATTTCAAAAATAGATCCAGTAGTGTTAGAATTACCACCTATTGCTGTTTTAGACAATATAAAAGAATTATTGTTGGCTAATTTAACAACTTCTGAATTATTACTCTTTAACTGTATGTAAGATATATTACCTATCGTAGCTGTCTTAAAAATAGTTACACCATTTTTTTCTGTACTTATGATCCCGTTTTGCTCAACTATAAAACTTTCAACTCCTGATACTCCATTATCAAAACTTGCTATTCTCGCTTCATTATTTGGATTTCTGAATTTATGAGCGTAAAGAAAATTATAATCTCCACCATATCCAACTTGTCCATTATTTCTAACATCAAAAATCATATCATTAGAAACATCTGTAACACAAAAACCTCTAGAACTTTCAGAAGTATCTGATCCTTTTACTAAAGTATCAACTTGAATACTAAATTTTTCATTTCCTATTGGGTTTATACCTCCCCAATAAAATTCATCATCGTCAATGTGTCCGTAATTTGTTACCCCTGTAATATCTTGAAAAAATATGTTTGCTGTTCTAAATCTTACCGACCTTGTATTACTTGTTGTAATATCTATGTCAGCTCCCAATTGTAATTGACTTGTATGTATAGTTGTTGCGTGTCCTCTTAGTGTCAAATCATCGCTGACCGTTGTCATACTTGTACGGCTATTGTTAAAATACAAATACGAAGTATTTGCACCAACAAAAACCCTAAATCTTTCATTACTTGCCGTATCATTAGAGCCATTAAACATTCTAAAATCAATAGCGTCCTCCAAATGAAACTCACTATTAAGACCACCAAAAGCTAATTTACCTAAATTTGGCATCGTATAAGTTCGATCTAAATCAGATTGTATTAAATTAGCATTTGCTATATTATCTCCACCTCCTACAGCATTCCATACAGAACCATCATAAGACATTAAAACATCTAAAGTCTTATCATAACATATAATAGATTTACTAGGTGTTATAACTTGCCATGAAGTACCATCATAACGTACCCAATCCTTTAAAGCTACAGTACCCCAATTAGCATGAATAGAAGCACCTAAAGAAAGTACATAAATATCTCCAGTTGCTGTAGTTGGTGGTGCTACACTTGCATCTACAAAATTAAGTGCTGCAGGTAGTACTTCTCTATCAGTCCATTCACTTGTACCTTTTTCATTTCTCCAAATACTATCACCATTGTTAGCAGTTGTAAAGCCTTTAGGCTCGTGTAATTCTGCTTCTAATATATCTCTATGCCTCCAGCTCATTAATCATAAAATATTATTCCTCTTTTATTTACTTGTGGTATATCTCCACAGTCTTTAAATAAAGGATATTTAGTACTATCTGCTTTCTTAACTTCTAAAATATAATCAATCATAGTTACCTTTATATCATCAGCAAGTGATATATAAAAATCTCTACTTTGTGCATAATCTCCACTTTTACCCTGATTACTAAATTCAGTATAATTACTCATTGAACCTTGATTAGTTATCTGTGTATGAACCTTAGAATAACAAACATAAACAACATAATGAGCCAACATAGACTTAATAAAACTATCTAATAATACAGCATTATCTACACTAATTGAAGAAGATGCAATTTCTGTTAAAATCTCATTATAGAACTTTTCGCCTAAAACAGGTTTAATATATTTTCTTTGAGTTGTTAAAATGTAATTAGTAAAATATGCTTCATCAAAAGCAACATCATTAATAGCTAAAGAAGCTACCTGTACATCTGTTATTATTTCTGTATTCAATGCCATTACTCTTCTATTTCTTCATTAGTTACTTCTGTTTCAATGTTTGCTACTGCATTTTGATTTATAAATAATTCTCCTCTAACATCTCCTTCTTCAAAAGGCTGTAAACCTATCATTAATCTACCTTCATTTACTGTAGTTACTGCATTTAGTTCTACTCTATCAGAATTACCAACTGGAGAAACATTTAAAATACTTAATTTATAATCTCCAAATTTAGTTTCTCTTTTTATAATGTTGTTTAATGCTCTTAATATTGGTTCTTGAAAATCAGGTATAATTACAGAGTTCATAAACTTGTCATATTCTAGTTTTATCTGTTGATTGCTTCCTAATTTTCCTGAAGTTTCTAAACCTGCTAAAGATGGTGTTATTCTATGTGCTGTTATAATATTTCTTATTGCTAATTCGCTTAACATTTGAAACTCGCCATCTCTTTCTCTTTCAAATTCAATTACCTTTGCAGCTTGTTCAGGACTATCTAATAATTCAACTAAAAATTTATCATTATTTCCTTCTCCTGTGTACCTCTTTTTTATTTCTTGCACATAAGCTTGTGCATTCATTCCATCAGGTACTTCTCCGAACATTTGCATAAGTACACTAGGAAAAAAACCATTATCAAATTTATCAATATTGTATTTAGAAATTCTATATTCTATATCAATCCAGTCTAAAGCACCAGCATAATCAGGTAAACCGTAGTAGCTAAATTCAGGATATTTACGCATGATATGAACTAAATACTCATTTTTTGGTGTGCCATTCCAAAATGTAAGGCTGCTATTTATTGGATAGTCGCTAACAGGCGCATAATTTAATAGTATATCTCGCCAAAAGTTAGAAATATAAGCACGTTTTTTATCTTTTCCTTTTCTAACAGTTGTAGCATCTTCACTAAAAATAGCAGTATAATTACCTGACTTTTTAACGTGTGGATAACATTGACCTGTTATTACAAAGTTTTGTACTAATTGCTTAAATAAAGTATCTATAGTATCATTTTCAGGATTAACTTCCATTAACCATTCTTGAAAGTCTTTAGGTAAATCTTTAAAATCTACATCTTCTCCATCTTTAGAATATAGAAAACCTTTACCAATAGTAAAAGCTATTTTTTGATTAATAATAGAACTATGTGTACTTGATCTTCTAGCACGTTTAGCTAAATCATTTGGATAGATATTATTAGAATCTTGAAAAAAAGGTACAAATTTCTGTTCAATATCCTTGTTTATTTCTTTCTCCTTTTTAATTATTGGAGTAGTTATAGGATCTTTTACAGTACTAGCTTTAATACTGCTTTTTTTAACCGTATTTTTAAGCTTATTAGTCTTCTTTTTTTGCATTACTTTCTACTACTTCAACAATATTATTAAAACCTGCTTTATATAGCTTATTTAAGTCTTTTTGGCTAGTCTTTTCTGTTAAGTTAATAACACCTACAGAACCTGTTACTTTCTTACCTAAAAACTCAGCTTTTATAGTAAACTTTTTCATATATCTAATATACTAAAAAAAAATTAATTATTTAAAATGAATATAAATAACAAAAAAAAAGGATAGCTTTTAAACTATCCCTTTCTAATTAATATAATTAATCTAATTAAGATCCAAAAGTTTTAGTACCTCCAGCATTTAAATCAATAGTACCTACAAATTCTCTAAGTAGTTGAGCCTGTTTTCCTGCAAAAGTAACAGTATAACCGTTTTGACCTTGTAATTCTCCTTCTAGAACCTCATTAGCAACTGCATCTACAGAAGCATCAGTACCCATTATTTCATCATATCCTAAAACAAAAGCTATATTATCACTTGTTGCTTTGTTGTAAGTTTCAAAAATAACTACTAATCCACATGATTCAACATATTGATTAATTCCAAAAGCTTTAACTTTTTCCATTTTAGGACTAAAAACCTCTAAAGAAGTTTCATAAGATATAGAACCGTTTTCTCTAGATCCTTCTGAACTATAAACCTTAGTTTCTAATTCTCCTTCTATCTCATACCATTTATCATCTGTAGTAGATAATGTAACTGCAGTATAAGATTGATCTGTAGCACTTGCAGTAAAAGATACAATATCATCTTTATTGATAACATAAACTGCTTTTATACCACCTCTTCTATTTTCATCAGCACAGCTAATTAAAATATCTGTTGTAATTTCTGCCATTTTATTTAAATTTTATAAATTAAAAAATACCCCCACATATTAGTGAGGGCTTTTATTTCTACCAGTAAAAAGAAATTAACTCTCCAAATACAAATTGAACACCCATCTTATACTTAGCAATGATTTTTAATAATTCATCATCATCATCATTTGATCTAAATTTAAGTTGTGCTTCAGGGTCATTAACATCAGAACCAATTACTAAGTTTTCATCTGCAGTATAAACTAACATATTTTTACCTATATCAATTCCTAAACCACCTGAATTAGGATTAGTAGCATCAGCTAATTGAGTGTCCCAACCTGTAATAGTAATTATTGGAATACCTCTAAAAGTTAATTGAGAATTTCCTTGACCGTCAATAAGTCTAGATAAACCTAAGTTGTTACCAGTACCTAATTGCTCATAAGTAGTAATTAAGTTATCTTCAATAGTACAAGTAACTCTAATTGACTTCTTGTTGTTTGGTACTTGTCTTAATACTTTAGTTTGGTTTTCATAAACTGACTTTAAAAGTTCATAAGCACCATCTGCAACTAAATCACCATTAGTATCTTCAACACTTGCAATAGTTGACATTTCAACATATTTACCTAACTGTGCAGAATCTGCTACAAAGTTTTGTACAAATCCATCAAACTGTGCATAATCAGCACTTGCAGCAGTAGATGCAGCGAACCATGCAATACGTCCATTATCATCAGCAATAGCTTCTCCTACAGATTTTCTTGCAATATCTCCAACTACAGTAGGAAGTAAATCATCTATAGCAGTACCTGAACCATAAGCTTCTTCAAATACAGTACCATAGAAAGTATCTCCACATTGCTCTAAGTTTACTTTCAATTTAGAAACTTCTAAAGTTCTATCTGAAACATTAACAATACCACCAGTAGCAGAAAAACCACAACTAGAATAAGCCCTTACTATTTTAGTAAGTGGAGAAGATAAATACATATTAGTTTTTACCTTTACATTAGGAATAACTCTTATTCCTTTTAAATCATCAGAACCTTCTGAAGGCTCGAAAAACAATCCTTGTACATCAGTACCTTGGTAAGTAGTACTTAATGATTTTGTAATAAAATTTGCCATTTTTTTTAATTTTAATTTTTAATTTACTTTTTATTTCTTAATCCTGACATTTCAAAAGTCGCTAAAATAGCTTCCCCTAATTCATCTTTAATTAATTCTTTTTTACTTTCTAAAACATCTTCTTTAGCAGGAATTACTTCTCTACTAGCAGATACTTTTTCAAGTTCTTTTTTAGATAGTTCTAAAGCTTCAGCACTTGCTTTAACTTCTTCAACTTGTTTAGCATTTGCTTCTTCTAGTTCTACTAGTTTAGCTTTTGCTTCTTCTAATTCTACTGAAGCCTCAGCTTCAATACTCGCTTTGATTTCAGCTTTTAAAGCTTCCATATCAATAGCTTCTTCTTTCTTAACTTCTAAAGGTGCTTCTGCTTTTGCTTCTCCACCTAATAAAGCCTTGATTTGATCCAATATTGAATCTTTCTTTTCAGACATATTTGATTGATTTAATTGATTTACATAATCTTTAGGAATGTTTTTATAACCCATTCCTTTTAATTTTTCAGTAGATGCAAAAGCTGCTACTTTCATTCCTTCTTTTACAGAACTTACAAAACCTTTTTCAGTTGCTTCTTCTGAAAATATCCATGTTTCATTAGCCATCATTTTTTGAACTTCTTCTAAACCTAATCCAGTTGCATTAGTATAAATCTTTGCAATCTTTAAATTTATAGAATCCATTAATTCAGCTTGTTTACCTAGTTCTTCTTGATACTTTCTAATTTCATCTGAATTCATACCCTCCATAGATACTATAGGAATCCATGAATTATGAATCATGATAACACTATTTTCAGTCATTGTAGGTAGTTCATTTCCTGAATAAGCTAAAACAGATGCAGCAGAAGCAGCAATACCAACTATTTCTACATTTACTTTAATACTAGAAGTTTTTAAGAAGTCATAAATAGCAAAAGCTTCAAAAACAGAACCACCACCACTGTTAATAGTTAGATTTATTTCTTTAGCGTTTGAAGTTTTAACTTCTTCAATAAATTCTTTAGCATTAACACCAAAGCCACCTATTTCTTCATCAATAGATATTGAAAGTGCATTATTAATTGAATTATTTACGTTATACCACTTCATGTACACAATTTTAAATAAAAAGTTATTACTTGTATGCTTATTTATTAAACAAAAAAAGGGCAATAGCTTTTAAACCATTACCCTAAAAACAAAACACACACAAAACAAACTTTTAACTCTTATATCTAGTATCTTTTATAATTTTTCTAATATGGTTTACAGATAAATCATATTTAGCTGATAAGTTATAGTAGATACTCATTTGCCTTTCCAAAGGATTTCTATTCATCATATCATAATCTCTTAATACTGAAAAGTTTCTTAACTCATTTGTATTAATTAATCCTGTTTTCAACAAATGTAAACAAGCACTTTTAGAATCTATTGAATCTTTAGTAATTTGATAAAGTGTAAATACTAAATCATTTTCCAGTTCTTCAATCTCTGTTGCCAATAAGTTACTATTCTTTTTTTGCATCTTGAACAATTACCTGTAAAAGTTGGATCTATTTTCTCACTAAATAAACCGTATAAATATTTTAAGCTTTTAGAATCAGGAAAGACTTTACTAAATACTTTTAAATAAGCATCTAATATTTTATGCTTTTCTTCTTCTGTTAAATTCTTTAAATTTTCATTAACATTAAATTCTACCATTTTAATTTAGGGCATTTTTCTTTTTCAAATAATACTTTATCATTAATTGAACATTTACAAATACTACATTGTGTAATACCTTTTTTTTTAAAGAAAAACAAGTATGTAAAATCCTTTCTAAAATACTCACATAAATTACAAATACTTAAACGTTTTTGCTTTTCCTTAGTGCTTAAAATATCAGAATACTCTAAATTTTTGATTGATCCAAATAATCTAGCTAACATTATTTAAATATACTATATTTTATCCAAAACTCGCTTCCTGTTCTATATTATTTACTTTAATAGCTTGTGAAGTAGTGTCTGTTGCAACATTTGTTACTTGAATACTAGAAAGACTATTACTAATTGCTTTAGTCATTCTACTTTCTAAACCTTGTAAATCTACATTTCCATTTGATACCATACCACCGTTAGCATACCCTATACCTAAATTAGGCATAGGTTTATTAGTTCTCATGTTTTCCAATGCACTAACTAGACTAGAACCCTCAGAAGTCCCTAAAACATGTTTAGGTACTACATATTCTCCTTCGTGAACTATACCAGCTTGTTTAAATCCTGTTTCATCTGCTATACCTGATCCATTACCTGTATAACCACCTTGAGCAAATGATTGTGAAGCTATTGCACCTGCTTGTACAGCACTTTTAGCTATTGCTATTCCTGTTAATACTGCAGCTTGAGATAAACCAGCACTACCAAAAGTAACAGCGTTTAATGGGTTAGCTGCTGCTGCTGCTTGAATGTTAGCTATTTCAGTTGCTAAGGCTATTGCAACATTAGCTAATTCTAATTTCTTTTTTTTCTTAAAAGCATCTTTTTCTATTTTAAGTTTTTCAGCTTCAAATTGTGCTTGATTTATTACACCATTTTCTAATTTAGCATTTAAATTAGCTAATTCTATATCCTTTTCTCTATCTGCTTTTTGTTGTGCAATATCTGTTAATAACATTGCAGTTTCTCCAGCTATTTCAATTCCTTGTTGTTTTACTTCTAAAGCAAAAGCTGCATTATCTTCTAATTCTTTTTTCTTTTTTTCTTTATCTTTTTCAACTTCTTTTAAATTATCTGCTTCTTTTTCATCTTTAAACTTTTCTCTAATAGCTTTTTCTTTTGCTATTCTATTAGCTTCTAAATCTAAAATAGCAGCATTTTTTAAATCTTCATTTGCTATAGAACTTTCAAATTCATCTCTTTGAGCCTGAATAGATATTCTTAATTTAGCTATTTCTAAATCTTCTTTATCTTTAATAGCTAATAAATCTGCTTCATTTCTTAGCCTTTCAGATTCTTTTATAATGTTTTCTTCTGCTTTTAATTTATCATTAGCTAGTTTTTCAGCTTCTTTTTTAGCTTTTTCTTCTGCTTTTCTTTTCTTATCTAATCTTCTAGCTTCTGCTTTTTCTTGTTTTTTTTGTGCAGTTAAATTCTTTTCTCTTTCTGCTAACTCAACTCTAATTAATTTATTTATTTCTTGTATTGATTGTTTTTCTTTATTAAACAATTCTACAGATAAAACTTTCTCAGTTTTTTGTCTTTGTATTTTAGTTAATTGGAGTTTATTTTGTTCTATAGTAGCTGTTAAAGCTTCATCTGATTGATTTTTAAAATCTTTAGCCATTAAATCTCTAAGCTGTCTTTCTGTCTCTAATTGCTTTAAAACTTCTTTAGATTTCTTAGCTCTTTCTGCATCTGCTTTTTCAGTTTGTTTTAGTTCTTCTGTTAGTAATTTTTGTACTGCTATAACAGCCTTAATATCTTCTTTAGAAGCTTTAGTATCTTCTGCACTTTCTTTATTTATTCTTTCTTGTAGTTTTCTAAGTTCTACAGCATCTCCACTAGCTGAATTAACTTCTTTTCTTAAATCTCTAAATTTTTGTACAGCTGCTTCTGCTCTTTTTTCATAACTAGAACTAAGTGTAACAAAATCTAAACCTATTTGCTCAGATATATCCATATCTTCAACACCTGTAGCTATGCTTTTCAGCATACTAGTTATGCTTTGTGTTACATCTCTGAATATTCCCTCACTATTTTCAATTGATAGTATTAATCCGTCCCATGCTGAACCTAAAGCTTTAATATCTCCTTGTAGTGTATCAGAAACAGTATTAGCCATATCTTTAGCACTTCCTTCTGCGTTATTTAGAGATTCTGTAAACTCATTTGCTGCATTTTCATTATCTGCTAAAGTTAACGCTAAAGAAGCACTTCTTTTATCAAATAATTCTACAGCTTCAGCTACTGGATTAGTTGCACTTCTTATTTTTTCAAAAGATTGTTCTAATGTTAATCCGTTTTGCTCTAGTTTTATAAATATATTTCTTAAAGCAGTACCTGAAGTACTTGCATCAAAACCTGCATCAGTTAATTTACCTAATAAAGCTGTAGTTTTTTCTAAAGATATTCCAGCAGTAGATGCTACAGGTGCTACTTTTGCCATTGCTAAACCAAACTTGTCTAAATCCAAAGCAGAACCACTAAAAGCTTTAGCCATTACATCAGTAACTCTACCAGCTTCACTAGCATCTAATCCAAAACCTCTAATAGTAGCACCTGCAATAGTAGCAGATTGTGCTAAGTCTGAACTTGTAGCAGTTGCTAAATTTAAAGTAGCTTCTGTTGCATTTAATATTTCTGCAGTAGAAAAACCTAATTTAGCATACTCTTCTTGAAGTTTACCAACTTCTTCAGCTGTAAATATTGTACTTTTACCTAATTCTTTTGCATTATTAGTAAGCTTTTCAAAATCATCAGAAGTAGCACCTGTGATAGCTTTCACTTTTGCCATTTGTTGCTCAAAATCTTTAATAGTATTAAAACCATCTCTAAGAACTTGAAACAACTTTTGTGCAGCAAATAAACCAACAAAAGCACCACTAACTTGAGTACCAAACTTTTTAAAAGACTTTCCTAATCTAGTAGTAAAGCCATCAATACCTAACATTTCTTGTCTAGTTACTAGTAATTGTCTTCTAGTACCTTTTAAGCCTAAATTAACTTTAGCTATACTTTTAGCATATTGATCATTACTTATAATGTTATCTTTTAATTGCTTGTTTAATCTTGCTCTTTGTTTGTTTAATATTAAAAGAGTTTTTTCTAAACCTTGAATTTTCTTTTTTTGATCTGCTGTACCTTGTACATCTATTTTTACTGCTATTACCTTTTCTGCCATTTTTATAATATTACGGGTACAAAATTACCTGTTATTGGATCTTCAATTACTACATCTATTAATTGACCACTATTAACTACATATACATCTTGAGTAGTTGGTGGATTATTATTATTATTACTATTACCATTATTACCTTGTTGGGTTAAGTCTATTGCAACATTTCCTAAATCCTCAAACTTAAATAAATTTACTTTTGTAGTACCATTACTTAATGGCTTATAATCTTGTACTTTTTCAATTATATAATATCCTGTAATTTCTGAAGGTGCAGATATATAAATTAATTTTCTAAAGTCTAAATTATTTATATCAACATCATCTAATTTAACATAAGCTACTAACCTTCCACCATCTTCTATATTTTTCATCATATTAGAATAATGAGTAGCAAATAAACCATTAGAACCTGTAAAGCTTAAATTTCTATCTGCAACTACATTATTAAAAGTTTCAAAAATACCATAAGGAATAGTTGTAGTAGGTGTATTAAATTTATTAATCTGTCTAGCAGTACCTCCAACACTACTTTGTGATCCATTATTAAATATATATACTTTAGGATTATATTCAGTTATTCTATCTGTTGGTGTACCTTGTGTAATATATTCATTCCATATACGAATAGTAGTAGGTACTATTTCAGGATCAAAAGCATTATTTATTATAGGTGCTACTTCTTCAGAAGTACCAGCATAAGAAGAACTAAATAAGTCTAATTTAATATTAGTTGTGCCTTCAGCGAATCTAACAGGTAGTTTATGAGTATAACTTGCATAGGTTCTTTTATTTAATCTTTCCCATTCTTTTAGCCATTCATCTCTATCTAAAGACTTGTAAGAAAATTCTATATTTCTTTTGTAAGTATTTATATAATCTATTTCATAATTTCTACTTAAATCTATTTTATCAGTCCAGTCTACAGCACTTGTAATAGGCTTAAAAAAAGTATCTCTAGGTTCTAAGTATATTGTTTTAGTTTTTGCATCAGTCCAATAATATATATTAAACATTCTAGTAAAATCATTTATAACATCTAACAATTTAATGTTAGTTGGTATAACTTCATTTAGTGTAAAAGAATCTCCTTTTAATAATTTTGCTCTTCTTTGAACATTAAAATAAGTGGTATCAAAAGCACCAACACCTGCAATAGTATTAATTATTGATATATCTTGAAAATCTCTAGAAATATTTCTTACATAAATACTAATATTATCTGAAGAATTTAAAATTAAGTTAGAAACATTCCAACTATATGAAGAACCGTTATTAGTTACTACTTGATTATCAAACCATAGTATTTGACCTGTGCCAATATCTGTAGAACTTGTACCATTAGCAACTATATATAATGTAAAATCTCCAATTAAAGAAGTATTACTATTAAGTATTCCTATGTTTATTGTAAAGTCATAACTACCTGTTATGCTGGGTGTATATTCATTTGTAGAAGTGTTATATAGTGAACTTACATCTGAATTAGGAGAAGTTGAATCATCATTAAAATCTACTCTTACAATATCACTAAGATTTAATAAAGTTGCTGCACTTGTTTTTTGTGATCTAACTACAGTTGCATCTATTTCACTTTGATTTAATAAAAACTTTAGAGAAAAGTCTGCTACTAATCTTTTTATAGTAGCATCAGTTAAAAAAGTACTATTAACATTCCAACCTAAATGATTTAATCCACGTTCTATTAAACTTCTAATATAAAAAACAGGTGTATAATCTTCTACTTTTGTATTATTATTAGATGAATTACCACCTCTAGAAATATATGGATAAGCATGATCATAAGTATCAGAAGTTGCTGCATTAGCTGTATTTATTCCTAATTCATCATATACTTGTGAATTATTATTATATGTAACATCTGAAAGCTTTAACTCACTTGCAGATTTTACCCAATCAATATTATTACCAAAAAATATTAATTCAAAATAATCTTTATTAATAGCTTTGCTTACTTGTAAAAATCCTGCATCATTTTGGCTATTATCAACCATTATAACACATGGCTTTCTACCTAAAGCATCTCTATAGTCTTTCTTACTATTTATATTATCAATGTTAGAAAGTAGCTTAGAATTGTTCTTAGTATTAGGTACTTTAAAAGTTTTAGAGAAAGTACCAGTTCTAGCTTTTAGATTATCTAAATTAACTATACCCTTTGTTAATGCTAGAGGAAAATCTTTAAAATTAGCTAAATCTAAATCTCCTAAAACATTATTACTATTATCTAATATTCTTATAACTACTCCCATTATCCTCTATGACCTTTTTCAGTATTAGCTAAACTATAATTTAATACAAATTGTATAGGCATATTTTCATTATTCCTAATTAATTTAGATCCATCTTCAATTAATATAGAAAAGTATTTACCACCTACTTCTACCCATGCTATTTTTGTTATTAACATTGAACTAGCAAAGTTTATAACATCTCTTCCTATACTTTTTGAATATGCTGTAAAGCTTTTAGATGTTTCATTTTGTATTACTGCATTACCATAATCACTAGATGAATAAGTAGTACTTAAAGCTTTAGTATAATTAGTTGATTTATATTCTATTGTTTCAGTTTCATTACCTTTTAAAGTGATACTATCTTGTTTACCAAATTTATTAATAAAATGTATTCTAGTATCTGAACCACAACTTCCAACTATGTTATATGTTTTTATTTCACTTCTTACACCATCATCATTAACTAATTGAATAGTATATTTAGCAACATTAGTTAAACTAACTCCCATTGCAATTAAATTAGCAGTACCTACAGGTACATCTAAATAAGGATCAATAAAAGAAGAAACTACTGTATAATTCCATTCTGAAACTATTAAATTATCTGTATTTAATAAAGCATTTGAACTATCGTATGTTAAAATCTTAATTATATAGTTTTTTACACCTCCACTAGATACAGTCCATGCCATACCTAAAAACTCATTAGCATTTAATTCAATATCTTTAGAAGATGGTGCTTCACTTAAAAACTTTTTACTTAATCCATCAAGTTTATAATTATTCTTATCAAAATTTGCTAAATCATATTGAGATTCTCTCCAGTTAAAAGTAGTTAATGTATTAGTTTGATAATTCCACGCACTATTATTATCATCATCAGGATCATAAGAAGTAACTAAAACACCAGCAGTTAAAACAACTTCATAAATCTTTAACCTAAATTGTAAATTATCAACATCATTAATTATAGCACTTGCTCCTATTGTTTTTAGTTTAAAATCTATATTTTTTTTTAACACTTCTTGAGCATCAAAAGTAAATTCATTAGCAGTACCTAAATCAGGAGAAACACTAATAGCAGCTACTCTAGTTGAAGAAACACCACTATTATAAGATACTGATACCTCAACAATTAAATTTACTATATCAGTTGAAGAACTAGAAAACCTAAACACAATAGGCTGATATGCTAAAGTAGGTTCTGTAGGTGCTGAAAGTTGAGTTATTGCCATTTTTATTTATTTTTTTTATTAAAATCCTTAGTAATATTACTTACTAAAGTATCAAATTCTTTAAATACATCTTCTCCTAATATACTTAATATTGGATCTATTTTATTATCAATTACAAAATCTATAAAGCCTTTTCTTCTTCCATTAGGACTAAATTTAAAACTTCCTTTAGTAGGGCTTCCTTCTTGAAATATTTTTTGTTGAATAGCAAAAGCAACATTTTTAACTTCTTTATTTCCTGAAGCTATTGCTCTTTGTTCTATCCAATCCATAAGAACTTGTATAGGTACTTTTTTCGCTCCTGCTCTTCTTCCTTCATTTACATATATTCCATAATCATTCATTAAAACCTGAATAACTATAGACTTAGGTAAAGTTAATACAGAACCTTCAAAAGAATTTACTAAACTTCCTGTAGCTTTATGACCTTGACCTATTAATTCAGCTTGTAATTCACTTATAATTAGCTTTAATATGTTAGAATATTTAGCCATTAAAAGTTAAAAGTACCTTGATTACATGAACTATTTAATCCTACTACTACTGAATACTTTGCTGCTACTAATTTATCATTATGAACATCATGAGCCAAAAAACCATTTATTTGTTCTCTATCTACTATATAAAAACCATTAGAAGCATCTATATTACGTTCAAAAAATTTAGCTATATATTGATCTATATACAAATCTACTTCAGCTTGAGCATCTTGTAAAGATTTAATTTTCTGTATTTTCGCATTGTATATATTATAACAAAATATATCAAATGTATATTTCTTGTTAGTTGGTAAACCAAAATTATTAACATTTCCACGTGAAGTATTAGGAGAACTTTTAACTAAAATTAAAGGATATGCTTTATCCTGTAAGCTTCCATTAATATCACTTACTTTATTGTATTTAAAATAATTAACAGAAGTAAAAGCATCTGCAACTGTTTTAAATTCATCTATAATATCACTAAAATCTGCCATATCTTAAATATACTAAAAAAATTGTTATTTAGAATGATTATAAATAGTGGCTTGTTTTTATTTTAGTTTTTAATATTAAAACATTGTGAAAAAATCTCCACCACTAGTATCTATTGATCCTCCTAATCCTTTTATTTCAGTTCTATCTAGTGTTACACTTCCAAAAGTAGAAGTAGAACGTAAAGAAATAGTACCAGCACTATGACCAGCATTAGCACTTATTGCGCCTGTTGCTACTTGTCTATTAGTATTGTGAGTTGTAAAAGTTCTATTAGTACCTTGTGGTATTTGTTGAGTTAAAATAGCATTTATAGAAGATGATGTTATCATTATTAAAGAATCATCTTCTACTGTTAAATTTTGTGTATTTGGTGTTGATTGTCCACCTGTTCTAGCACTTGCACCAATACCACCACAATCTGTAAAGCTTCTTATGTGCATACTAATAGGATTCCACTGTGAACCACTAAAATTAACTCTTAATGTGTTATTTCCTGTTGGTGGATCTACTAAATAGAAAAAAGCCATTCTTTGAGATAAACCACTTCTATTAATTTGGTATAGTTGTGTCATTGCTACACCTCCATAAGTACAACTAGAATAAGTTCTGGAATTACTCATAGTAAATTGAGCAATTATAAGCCTATTATTACCTGTATTTTGGGTATGGCTTTGTGTTTTAAAATTTGCTCCAGGAGTAGGATTAGCATTAGTTGTATTTCCTTTAGTTGGTGTAGCCATTTACAGTTGATTTATATTAGTTATTTCAGGAATATCTAAGCTATCAGTAGTTTCTACTTCAGTTCTAGCTTCATTAACATAAGAAACACCACTAAAAAAAGCACTTATACTTACTTCTCCTAATTCTAATTTAGTTCTGTTTTCTCCTAAAAAAGCACCTAAACTAGAATCATAAGCCTCATTAATTTCATTGGATATAAGAACATCAGTAGTATAACCAACATCTGTATACTTCAAGTTATTAGGTGCTTCTAATTCTATTTTGCTAATTATTATTATCACTTTTAAATAAATTTTAATACTTGTTATTA
>JAAHTH010000746.1_pt1 | contig 30485 bp, 27 predicted proteins | sample 6116091 | NCBI WGS metagenome assembly JAAHTH01 (sample SAMN13939990, study PRJNA603662) | sponge metagenome | isolation source: marine sponge | host: Mycale hentscheli | place: New Zealand | collected 2006
AATAGAACAGTAGCTTCATTCTTAAGAATGGTAGGTGCTGAAATGCCTTCTAATTCAGACATGATCAAGTGGGCTGAGCAAGGAAGGTTACACACTAAGTACACTAACGTAACATTAGCAGTATCAGGTGCTACAGTAGGTGTGTTAACAGTAAATGACGTGTTAAGTCCAGTGGGGTCTAACATTGCAGTAAGAGTAGGTCAAACTATTTTTATATCTGATAATACTCCAGGATCTGTATTACAAAATAAAGCAGTTGTAACAGCTGTAACAGCTACTACGATTACTGTAGCGTTCTATGAAGCTTTATCTGTAGTTCCAGCGGCTCCATCAACATTAACTGTAATGATTTACGGTTCGGAATTTGCTAAAGGAACTCCAGGAATGGTTGATTCATTAGAAGCAAACGATGTGTTCTTTGACAACAAACCAATTATCATTAAAGATACTTACGAAGTAAGTGGTTCTGAAATGGCGCAAATTGGATGGGTTGAAATTTCTACTGAAAATGGTGGATCTGGATACTTATGGTATATGAAGTCTGAGCACGAAACAAGATTAAGATTTGAGGACTACCTTGAAACTGCAATGATTGAAGCTGTTCCAGCTGCAACAGGTTCTGGTGCAGAGGCTGCTCTTTCTACTTCAGCTCCTGCAGCTGGTGTGATCAATGCTGGTTCTGAAGGTGTATTCTTTGTAGTAGGAAACAGAGGAAATGTATGGGGTGGTGGAAACCCAACTACATTAGCTGGTTTCGATACAGTTATTCAAAGACTTGACAAGCAAGGAGCTATTGAAGAAAATGTTATTTTCTGTAACAGACAATTCTCATTTGATATTGACGATATGTTAGCTGCTCAAAACTCTTATGGAGCGGGTGGTACTTCATACGGATTATTTGATAATGACGAAGACATGGCTTTAAACTTAGGCTTTACAGGATTCCGTAGAGGATATGACTTCTACAAGTCTGACTGGAAATACTTAAACGATGCTACAATGAGAGGTGATATTGTAGGTGGAAACATTAACGGACTTTTAGTTCCTGCTGGTTCTACTTCTGTATATGACCAAGTGTTAGGAAAGAACGCTAAGCGTCCATTCTTACATGTTCGTTATAGAGCTTCTGAAACTGAAGATAGACGTTACAAAACTTGGATTACTGGTTCTGCTGGTGGTGCAAGAACATCTTCTTTAGATGCTATGCAAGTTAACTTCTTGAGTGAAAGAGCTTGTTGTACTTTAGGTGCAAACAACTTCTTCTTATTCCAAGACTAAGTAACACTAATTTAGGGGAGGGTTAAACTCCTCCCCTTTTTTTAACTTTAATTAAATTATAATAAAATGAAAACAAAAAAAACACTGATAGCTAAAAGCTATAAACTAAAAAACAACAAAACTCCTTTAGCATATATGCTTTCTTCTCATCACTCTAAAAGAACTAATCTTTTATATTTTGATGAAGATACAGGAGAAAATAGACCACTTCGTTATGCAAGAAACCAAAAATCACCCTTTGAGGATGAGCAAGATGGTAATGCAATAATGGAGCCTATTGTATTTGAAGATGGACTTCTTCATGTTCAAAAAACAAACCAAGTACTTCAGCACTTCCTTTCTTTACACCCTGGTAATGGAAATTTATTTGAAGAAATAAATGAAGCAAAAGACGCTGCTGAAGAAATGGAAATGGAAAACATAATCTTAGACGCTCAACTTTTGGCTCGTGATTTATCTATAGAAAAAATGGCTACTGTAGGTAGAGTTCTTATGGGCTCTCAAGTAGACAGTATGAGTACAGCTGAATTAAAAAGAGATATATTAGTTTTTTCAAGAAACTATCCTATTGAATTTTTAGATGTTTTAAATGATCCAACTTTACAAGTTCAAGATGATGTAGTTCTTTTCTTTCAAAAAGGCATACTTGCTTTAAGAAATAAACAAAGAGACGTATACTTTAATTTGCCTCAAAATAAAAAGAAACTATTGACTGTTCCTTTCGGAGAAGATCATCACGATATAGTTGCTTCTTATATGCAAAGAGATGAAGGAATAGAAACTTATAAGCTTTTAAAGAAAAATTTATAAAATAATATAAGTACAGTAAAAGAAGCACCCTAAAAAAGGGTGTTTTTTTTTGCTTATATTTGCACTTTATTAACCAAAAAATTTTTATATTATGGAAAAATTCCTAAAAATTTTTGTCACTAACACTGACGAAACATCAGGCAACAGATATGTTAGCTTGAATGATGTATTACAAGTAGTACAAGCGTCTACTACTACAGTAACTGTAACTTACAGAAATGCTGTTGCGACAGCAGACGTTTTAACAATTACTCATGATGCTATTGCGGCTAACGCACACACTATGAGAGACTGGTTTACTGACAGTATGGAGGTTGCTTATGCGCAGTCTTGGCAAAAATCAGGTATTGCAGCTATTTCACCAATGCCAGATAATGCAGCAGGTACTGCTCCCGTAACAGTAACAGCTATTACATTAGCGTAAACTGTTATTAGGTTATTTAAAGAAGAGGTTTACAAAAAAAGTAGACCTCTTTTTTTTTACTATCTTTGTGAAAACATTTAAAGTTTATGGCAGCATCAATAAATGAGGTACGAAATACGGTATTAGCAATAGCTAATAAAAATAACTACGGATACATATCTCCTCAAGATTTTAATCTTTATGCTAAACAAGCACAAATGGATATGTTTGAAGATTATTTTTATCAGTATAATAATTGGATAACTAAAGAAAATCAAAGAGTTTCCGGAACAGGATATGCTGATATTGTGAAAGGGATAGTAGAGGTTATAGATAGTTTTTCTGCTTCAGTATTTTTAACACAAGTTAACGCTAACACCTTTTCATTACCAAACGATTATTATTTAATAAATAAATTATTTTATTATTCTAAACCTTTATTTACAGGTACAAACACAGCTATAACGGTAGGGCAGCTTGATGATGCTGCAGCGGTAGGATGGACAACTATACCTGTATCAGCTCCAACACCTCCTATTGGTAGTTTAGTAGTTAATACAACAACCTTAACACAAGCTTATGTTACTGGAGTTGTAAATGCAAATGCCCTATCTTTAAGTGCGGATATATTTTTAGCAATAGGAGATAGCTATGTTATATATTCAAATACAGATATTAAAGAAGTAGAAAGAGTAAACCAAAATAAAATATTTTTACTAACAAGTTCTATGCTAACAGCTCCAACAAAAACTTATCCTGCCTATGTATTAGGTGGAGCGAGCTCTAATACTGCTATTGGAACTTTAGGAAATACAGTTACAATTTATCCTTCCACTATAATGAACTCGGGCGATATACAAGCTCAATATATTAGATATCCAGCTGACCCTCAATGGACTTGGCAATTTTTAACAGGAGGCGAACCTCAATTTAATCCAGGTGCTGCAGATTTTCAAGAGTTTGAATTACCAGATTCTGATGAGCCAAGTTTAGTTGCTAAAATTTGTCAATATATAGGTGTTGAAATTAGAGAAGATATGGTATATAAATTTGGAGGAAATGAAGAAACTTTAGATAACCAAGAAACAGCTTAATTATGGCATATATTACAGATTATCAATATTACGAAAATGGTATAGTACCTCCAGGCTCAAGTCCTGAATCTGAAGCAAATTGGGGGTCATATCAATATGTTAGCTTAGAAAATATAGTTAATAATTTTATGTTAATGTATCAGGGTAATCATGAAATCGTTAATAATATAAATAGATATCAAGTTTTATTTCACGCAAAAAGAGGAATTCAAGAATTGAATTATGATGCGATGAAAGAAATAAAAATATTAGAATTAGAAGTTTGTGAAGAATTAAGGTTTGTTCTTCCTCCCGATTATGTAAACTGGGTAAGAGTTTCTTTAATGGAAAATGGAATGCTTTTTCCTATGACTGAAAATATTCAGACTAATTGGAGTGGGGCTTATTTACAAGATAATGACTGTCGTATTTTATTTGATATAGATGGAAATGTATTGAAGCCAGCTGATTCTTTCTTTGATATAAAAAGATTAGACGGAACTCAAAAAAACATGTACATGGGTACAGGTCCTTATCATGGTTCGTTAGGATACAATATAGACGGAACCTGGTATTTTGACTATGCAGTTGGCGGTAGATTTGGAATGAATACAGAAACTGCAAATGTAAATCCTACTTTTAGTATAAATAAAAGTGGGGGTGTAATTAATTTTAATTCAGGAATGATGGGTAAATTTGTAGTTTTAGAATACGTGTCAGATGGATTAGAAAAAGGAGATGATTCCTTGGTTAGTGTTAATAAATTATTTGAAGAGTTTATATATGCGTACATAAGATACTCTATTGTAAACAGTAAATTTGGAGTTCAAGAATATGTGGTTAATAGAGCAAGAAAAGATAAATCTTCTTTATTAAGAAACGCTAAATTAAGACTAAGCAATATACACCCTGGAAGGCTTTTACAAAACTTAAGAGGTCAGAATAAATGGATAAAATAGAATGGCAGATATTAGATCAAATTTTATAGCAGGGAAAATGAATAAAAGCGTTGATGAGCGCTTAGTTCCACTTGGAGAATATGTAGATGCATTAAATGTTAGATTAGGTTCTACTGAGTCTACTGAAATTGGGGCTGTAGAAAATTCAAAAGGTAATACTCAATTAACTTTTTTAGCTTACGATGGTAATCCTTTAAATCCTGTATCAACCTCTTGTTTAGGTGTTTATGAAGATGGAATGGAAGAAACTATATATTGGTTTGTTCATGACTCTGCTAACGCTGCATCTCCTACGGGTAAGTGTGATATGATAGTTTCATTTAACACTAATAGTAATGTAGTTACCTACCATGTAGTTTCAGTATGGGACGGGGAGCCTGGAAATGCTAATACAACTTTAAATTTTGATCCTAAATTCTTAGTTACTGGAGTAAGTAAAATTGAAAATCAATTATTTTTTACGGACGATAAAAACCCTCCAAGATATATAAATGTAAAAAGAAATTATGATGATCCAGCGGCTACAAACATTCCTGCTGGTTCTGATGGTATACGTAAACAAGATATAAATGTTATTGTAAAACCTCCGGGATTTGAGGACTCTACTCCTACATACACACCTTTACCTGTTCCTGAAGTAAAATTAGAAGATTTTCCAGGTGATGAAAATTATATGGAAACAAGATTTTTATGTTTTGCTTATAGATATAGATATCAAGATGGCGGGTATAGTGCAACGTCTTTATTTAGTATGCCAGCTTTTCAGCCTTCAGCTTTTAGATTTAATTTAGATACCTTTAATAATGCGGGTATGTTAAATCGTTTTAATGGCGCTACTATTAGTTTTTCTACAGGATCTAAAAGAGTTGTTCAAATAGATTTGCTTTATAAAGAAAGTGGTAATAATGTTATTTATGTAATAGAAAGATATAATAAAAAAGATTTAGGGTGGGCTGATGAAATACAACAAAGCTTAACTTTTAGTAACAGTAAAATATTTACAACTTTAGGATCAGATGAATTACTAAGACAATATGACAATGTGCCGAGAATTGCTAAAGCTCAAACTATTCAAGGAAATAGATTGGTGTATGGAAATTATGTAGACGGTTACGATGTTGTTAATGAAAATGGGCAAAAAATACCTATAAATTACACTACTGAGCATGTAGTAGAAGAAATAGGGGGTGTAGGGTTGGACGCTCCTGTAGCATCTAATGGTGTTGATTATGCAATAGGGCAGACAGCTGCAGGTGGTCCTGCTCTTGTTAGTGTTACTGATTCACAAATAACCTTTGATTTATCAGCGTTAGACTTGCCAATTCCAGCAGGATTAACATTGACTTTTGATTTAAATATGCAGTCCGCCGCTTCCCCTCAAGTTAGTGGTGGTAATCCGCAGGCTGTCGGTCCTGATTCAGACCCTTCTTTTCAACAGCCAAGTCCTTTTAGTATAAACTGGACTTTTACGTGCCCAGTATCGTATGCTTCTGTTGCTGATTTAGTTAACTCTACTGAGTTTCAGACGCCTATAGGAACTACTGCTATAGGTAATTATCAACCATTGCTTCCTAATGACCTTTCGGGTCAAGGGGGTACAGTAACTGATAAGTTTAATAATTATGTTAATCCTCCAGCAGGATCTGCTATGGAGATTATAAATAGCTCTATAACTACAGGGTGTCTTACAGCGGCTCCAGCAGCAAGCGCAGTGTGTACTCAACAAGGATTTAATTACACAGCTACAGCAACTGGATTTACTCTTCAGTGTCCTGCTGTAAGGTTTTATTCTGAAGACGCTCCTAATGTTGGAGATGTTAGTGAGCAGTTTGAGTTTTTTAGTTTTATAGATTTTAGTAGTACTGTTGGATATCTTTTAACTGCTGACACTTATAGTTTGCATAGTAATAGGGATTATGAAACAGGTATTGTTTACATGGATGATTATGGTAGAGCTTCTACAGTATTAGTTGCTAATGATAACACTATTTATGTAGAGCCAATTCACTCAAGAGATAAAAATACATGTAGAGTAACATTATTTAATTTACCTCCTTACTGGGCTTCTAAATATAAATTTGTAATGAAGCCAAGTGAAGGCACTTATTTTACTGTTTTTTCAAGCTTATACTTTCCAGATTGTAGAGAACCTTCTGTGCTTTGGTTTAAGTTAGAGGGAGATAATACTAATATTGTTACTCAAGGAATGAATCTTGTTGTTAAGGCGGATACTTTAGGACCCGTAAGTTCTAATGTAGTGTGTAAAGTTTTAGAAATAAGAGCGTTTAGTAGTGATTCACCTGATTTAGGTGTAAGTGCCTGTCAAGATACTAATAATCCAGCTGGATTATATATGTGTATAAAGCCAGGGGGGTTTAGTACTGAGATTGCAGATGATGCTGTTATTGATTATGGAAACAAATCAAGCAGTTCTAACAGCACAAGCTGTAACCTGTCAAACAGTTATAGTTTAAACTTTCCTTCTGGCTCGACAAATACAGGTCCATACGATTTACCAGCAGGATCAAGTATTAGAGTCAGGATTGATAACTGGAGAGGAAGCAAAGGTAGTAATTGTACAGCAAAGAAATATAAATTTGATGGAGATTTTAAAGCATCTCAAGATTACCCTAATTTCTTATTGTGGTGGAATGGGGATGGGGCTGATTTTACAACTGGAAGTAGTAACGGTGTGACCTGTCAACAATTTAAAAACTCAGGGGTTCCTTATGCCAATAGTGGTTCTGTTGGTGCTGCTTGTTTTAAAACCAGATTATTTGTTTATGGAGACCCTACCGCTGGTACTGGAAACTTACAGTTCAGAAATAGATGTGGTATTCCAAGATGTTCAAGTTTTTGGGGAGACAAAAGGCCAGGGCATGTTGGTACTTTGATACAGATTTTAAGAGGAGGGCAATTAATTATATGGGAAACAGAGCCGGCTGAAGTAGATCCTAATTTATTTTATGACGCTTCACAAATGATGGATATATACACAGATCCTGCAGATGGATTAAGATACCATCAGTCTCCAGGAGGTCCAACCGATCAAGATCAAGATGCTACTAATAATTTAGAAGTAACATTGCCTTTTGCAAATTGTTATACATTTGGAAACGGGGTAGAAAGTTTTAGAGTTACAGACTCTCCAGGAACCAAGTCGTTTAATATGGGAGAGAGAGTGTTGGCTGTTTCGAATCAAGACTATAAAGAAGCAAATAGATTTGCAGGTATGACTTATAGTGGGGTTTATAGTGGGGCTGCCAATTCTAATAATCTTAATGAATTTAATTTAGGATTAGTAAATTATAAAGATTGCGAAACTTCTTTTGGTCCTATACAGTTTATGTATTCCAGAGAGACTGATATTCTTACTTTACAGGAAGATAGAATATCTTATGTGTTAGCAGGTAAGAATGTTATATCTGATTCTACAGGTGGCGGGGCAATAGCTTCTGTACCTCAGGTTTTAGGAACTCAGATAGCAAGAATAGAAGAGTATGGTATTAGTTTTAATCCAGAAAGTTTTGCAGCCTGGGGTTCTGATATGTTTTTTACAGACACTAAAAGAGGAGCTGTTATAAACTTAAGAGGCACGTCTGCTAATACTGATCAAATACAAGTTGTTTCTCAATATGGAATGAGGTCTTGGTTTAGAGATCAATTTGCAGAACAGCTTATAACACAAAAATTAGGGGGATATGACCCTTATATGAATGAATATGTTTTAAATACTAATTTAAAAACTGTTCCATTCCCAGAAGTAGGAACTCCTTGTGGAACAACACTATCACAAAACAATGCAACCAATGTATTAACTTATACGGTAAATGTAGGAGATGCTGTAGGGTCTATAACTATACCTTACAATATAAATTCAGGTTCAATAACTGTAGATGCTACTTGGAATGGAGTAACAGTTAGTTCAGGAGTTACAGCAGTGAGTGGCTCTATAACTGTTAATAAAACTTCAAATACTCCAAATGATATTGAGATGGTAATTACTCCAGTAACAACATCTGGAGCTTCGGCTACTTATGACATTACAGTAGATTGTCCTCCAGTAACAACACTAACAATAATTAGAATTGTATTAAGCTCCCCAAGTACAGATGGTCAATTTATTCACTTTGATTATAACTGGAATGATGGGTCTACTATTTCACCATCAGTAAATGATTTAGCTTCTTTAGGATTAATAACTCCTACTGAATATATATCTCAAACTGGAAATAGGTCGATAGGGGTATTCCCTTATATAGGTGCGGATATTACAATGAGAGCTTTAAAGCAGGGGTTTGATGATTTTGTTTTTGATAGTGCTCAAGATAAGTTTAAATATTTATCCAGCTCTACATTGTATGCAAATAGTAATACTGACATGCAATTATTATTGGCTGATCCAGACTTAATAAACATAACCCCTATAACAGGCCCAGCAGGGTCGGAACAAGCTACTATTACTACAAGTGCATTAAATTTCCCATTAACTAATCAATATTTATATTTAGTTTGGGATTTAAGAGAAACTACGCAAAGTACATTATGCTTCTCTCCTATAGCGACTGGTAGTGCTGCTGAAGCTTGTTGCGGATGTAATCCTGCGTGCGGAATAACATACTTTGGACCTGCACAATCAACTTCAGCTTTTGCTTGTCAAACAGATACTAATAGTGCTGGTAATCAGCAAGGTTCTTTTAACGGAACAGGGTCTATTCCTCAGATTGGAGAGATTTGTTTTGCAAACTTAACTTGTGATCCAGCATCGGTTATACTTCCAGGATTCTATATTGTAGATCCAGCTCAACCTTCTGCGGCAAGTCCAAAACAATGGATTCAGGTAGGGGCAAACGGAGCGGTAATATCGGCAGGATCATGTTAAAAAATTAAATTATATGGCAACTTTAGGAAATTATTATTATGACGGAACCAGCTTTGCTTTAGCAACAGGCTTGTTTACAAATTCATCGTTAAGCGTTGTTGCTCCTGACGGATGGTATAGTCAAGGAGGTATTTATAGAAAAATGACAGGAGGTGTGTTAGGGGCTACTAATACGTGCCCTTCTTGTATAACTTCTTGCGGATCAACACCAGTGTCTCAAAATGTATTTGCTAAAAGTCTTCTTACAGTAGATGTGGGAGTAAATGTGGGTGCAGTAATAGTAGAGTTTACGGTTGGAGCAGGTAATAATGCAAGAGCAACTTGGACATATAATGCAATTACAGCAAGCGAGTATTCTTCTCCTAACACTCCAGGAGGAGGTTATCTACAGGGATTAATTGGCGATCAAGGATGTTGTGGCGCTACAAACATGACAGGAAGTGGAGGTACTACTTATACAGGCGCAGAGCAATCTTATAGTGGAGGCGTTTGGCAACCTAATGGTAATGTAAGCACTTGGGGTCCATACTTAAATCAAGCTGCTGGAGGTGTAACTTTAAATTCCTTTGGTGGATGGGGAACAACTATAATGGTAGTCCCTAAAACTTCTGCAGTTTTGAATACTATAGATTTTGTAATAGACTCTCCTAATGCGGGAACTTTTGATTGGTCTATAAAAGTTTTATGCCCTGCGTATCTACCTTCATTTCAAGGAACTCTTTCTTCTCAAGGAGATTGTGCAACAGCATGTTCAATAACAACTTCTCCAGATCTTTTTTATCATGCACCCGTATCAGGAGCCACTGGATTGCCGGCAGTAAACGATTGGGTTTTTACTGATAGTAGCGGAGTTACAGCTGTAGCTGATGGTTATTATAGCGTGTTTTTTGGAGGAGTATTTTCTTGTATGGAAACTGCAAACGGAGTAATAATTAATCTAACATCTTGTTAATATGCCTTTAGAACCAGCAACATTATCTTACAGTGAAAGTGTAAAAGGGTGGCCTTCATTTTATTCTTTTCAGCCAGACTATATGGTTGGAATGAATAGTTATTTTTATACTTTTAATGGAGGTAATTTATATAGACACAATACCAATGAATTAAGAAACAATTATTACAATCAGCAATTTAACTCTACAATAACATCAGTGTTTAATACTGAACCTCAAACTATTAAGTTGTTTAAAACCATGTCTTATGAGAGTGATGACAGGTGGAGGTGTACTGAATTATTTACAGAGTTGGGAACAGGCTCTATGTTGTCTACAGAGTTTCAGCAAAAAGAAAGAGAATGGTTTACTTTTTTAAGAGAAAATCAAGATACTGTAAATTGGTCTGCTCGATCTACTAATGGTATAGGAACTCTCCCTGCGGTAGGTGGTGTAGGCGGGGCTTCTCCAGCTATTACCCTTACTTTTACTTTTGATATAGGGAGTATTATTTCTGTTGGTGATTTTGTTTATGCAGCGACACCAGGTATTTTTCCTGCTCCAGCAGGGCCAGAAGTTTATGCGGGTCAAGTTACTGCACTAAATAGAGATACTAATGTAATAACTATTAATGATACTGCTCCAGCTGTTGACGGGGTAACCTTAGGAACAGTGCCTGCAAATGGTGACTTTATTATGTTTATGAAAAACGCTATAGCAGAGTCTCATGGTGCACGTGGTTATTTTATGCAATATACGCTTGTAAATACTAATACTGCTGCAGTTGAATTGTTTTCAGTCGGTAGTAGTGTAATGAAAAGTTTTCCATAGAATTTATTATCTTTGCGATAATGAAATTAAATATATTACCATTAAAAGCAGAGGATTACGATAACATTCTGTGTGATTGGTGGAGAGACTGGAGGTGGACACCGCCTTCTAAAGATTTTTTACCAGATAATGGTAAGGGTGGTTTTATTGTTTATGAAGAGGATAAGCCTATATGCGCTGGTTTTATGTACTTAACTAATTCAAAAGCAGCATGGTGTGATTGGATAATATCTAATAGGCATTATAAAGATAGACAAAATAGAAGGGACGCTTTAGAACTTTTAATTAAAAAAATTAGTTTAGAAGCAGAAAAAAAAGGAAACAAATATGTTTATGCATTAATAAAAAATAAACCATTGATAGAGGTTTATAAAAACAATAATTTTGAGGAAGGTAGTACGTATACTCATGAAATGATTAAAAAAATATAATATGGCAGCAGTAACAACAGCAGTAGTAGGTATAGCATCAGCGGCAACAAGTACCGCAATGAGTTTTTCAGCAGCAGCAAAAGCAAAAAGAGAAGGAGAGGCAGCTGCAGCAGAAGCAAAAAAAGCAATGGAAGATGCAAAGAAAAAAGCAGAGACGGATTTTTATGAGGGGCTTAGTGTTCCTTTAGACGCTTATGATGCTGAGTTTGAAAACAATTTAGCTGTTGCTCAACAAAGTACAGAAGCTTTACAAGAAGGAGACGCAAGAGCTTTAGCTGCGGGTGTTGGTAGGGTTGGCGCACAAGCTGGTGCTCAAGCTCAAGAAACACGTATTGCAATGGGAGAACAAATCTCTGATCTTCAAGCTACTAAAGCACAGTCTAAAGATGCGGTAAATCAGCAGCTTTTACAGATGGATGTGGCTAATGCTAAAGAACAAAAACAAATTGCACGTGAGTCAGAAGCTGCAAGAAGCGCTGCTATTGGTCAGGGTATACAGGGAATTGGAAGTACTTTGACTGCAGTTGCTGGAGCGGCCCCTTTATTTCCAGGGGGCGGAGCTGCACCACCAGCACCAGGGGGTATTAACACAGGGAGTCCTTTAGACCCTAATATGATTGGAGGATCAAATTACACCACTCCTAAGCTTTCTTTAACTACTCCAAGTTCTGGATTAAGTTTAAGTGGTGGAAATAATTCAATATTTGGATAATATTATGATTAAACAAAAAGAAATATAAAATGGCGGTAGATCCAACTAAAGCAAAACGAGATATAAATTTTGATACGTTTGCTCCTGAAAAAGAAGGGAGTAGAATAAATTGGTTTGAGCAGGGGAAGTTAATTAGCGATGCTGTTACTGAGGCTGCTAATAAACGTCAAAAACGTAAGGATGATATTGATGCAGATACAAAAACAAATTTAGATAAGTTAAATGAATTAGAGTCTTTAGATAACAAAACATTAATGGATATGACTATTGACGGATCTAACGATGCCGCTAATGTTATATATCAAGCTGAACAAGCAATGAAAAGAGGAGAGCTTAGACCTCAGGACTTTCAAAAAATAAAAAATAATATAAGCTCAGGGTTTACACAGTTTCAAAAAAATGCTAAGAGTTGGGATGAAGATTTTAAAAGGTATACTGAAAGAATGAACAGTACAAATCCTGGGGAGAAGTCCAGTTCTTTAGAGCAGTATCTTGGTGAAAGAATGGAGTCTTTTGGAAATCTTAAAAACTTACAGTTAGTTACTAATCCTGAGACGGGTATGTTAGCTTTTGGTAGAATAGACCCTGAGACAGGGGAGCTATTAACAGGTCCAGATGATTTAATTAGCATGAATAGAATGACTGCTATTAGTAAGCAAGAGATTAATGAATATGATGTGGGTGGATTTATAGAGCAGGCTTCGGAAGAGTTAGGGACTTATATTACAGCAGGTAACGCATCAACTATGGGTAAGGATGGTACTGGGCCAAGAGCTGTTCTTACAATAGAAGACTTTATGCAAACTCCTGAGGCTGATAAATATATAGCAGACAAAGCTGCGGCTGCAATGAGTAGTAATTATGAGATAGGAAGTATTTTAGCAGATAATGGTATTAAAAATGATGACGGAGAATTGTTTAGAGCGGGAGATCAAAAACAGTTTGATCAGTGGAATATAGATAATCCTGGTAATGAGGATAACAACCCTATTATTGTTATGGGGTATAAAGAGAATGGTGTACAGGTAGAGCCATCTATTACTGACGCTCAAAGGCAAAAGGCTCAAGGTTTTATGGAAGATTCTTTAAAAGCTAAGTTAGGATATAAAGAAACATTAACAACTAAACAGGTTGTTCAGCCAAGAGCTAAAAGTAATTATGAAATAATTAAAGGAGATCAACAAGAAACTTATAGTAACCTTGTAGGTGTTGTAGATAAATTAATTAGTGGAGATGAAAAATCATCATCAGCTGCAGCTACAGAGCTTGCTAACTCTATTAATAGCAGAATGTCTAACGATAAAAGCTTTAAGCCAGTACAGCTTATAGAAAGAGTGGGCGATCAGTTTATTGTTACAAAGAAAGGAGATAACCCTATATATATTGATGCTGTAGATTCTAAAGGAAATGATTTATCAGGAGACGAAATAGGAGGTAAGATATGGGATTTAGTTACAGGAGGGAAAGTTTCTTTTTCTGATGCTAAAGGAGATACAGTATTAGGAGATAGAAATAAAACTGATGCAAGAGGAACGCAAACTAATGTAACTCAAATTGAAAATGCAGACTATAATTCTAAGATTAGAATTGACGGTGTAGATGACGATGTGCAGAGCTTTGTTGATGCTGTAAATACTATAGGAGGCCTTGATAGCGTAGCAGATGTTGCTCCTGACTATTCAAATATATTACAAGAGGTGTTTAAAACGTCTACTACTCCAGGTCTTGTTGAAGCGTTTAAAGGAGAAGATATAAGCGTTACAGCAGGAAAAGATGATAAAAATAAGGAGACGCTTGTATTTAAAATTGGAGACATGACCTTTACATATCCAAATGATATGGTTGATTGGAAAGAAGGAGAGACTATTGATCAAAACAAGTGGGATGGTAGTAATCGGATCTGGCCAGCAATGCAGGATTTTATAGCTGAAGCTATAGCTCAGAAAAAAACTGGTAAGAAATACAAGAAAGAAACAACTAATGAAGGTGATAATATTTTAGACGACAAATAAAACATGGACAAGTTAGAACAAATGTACAATCTCTATGTAGAGAAAGGATTAATTTCAGAACTTAAAAGTCCATTTGAAAAGTGGTCTAAAGCGAATCCAGAAATGCAAATAAAGCTTTTTGAGTTAGGACAGAAAGAAGGGCTGTTTGGTGAGGACACTCAGATAGAATCTTTTTCCAACTTATGGAAGGTAAAAAAAAAAGACGATTCTCAGCCTATTGCAGAAGAGGAAGTTATGGAATCATCTACAGAACAAGTTCAGGTTCCAGGTGGCTCTTCGGATGTTTCGATATCGGAAAGCGTAAGTGATTACGAGAATAAATTATTAGGACAAAATACTGAGACTGAAACTGAAACTGAAACAGAAGTTGTGGAGGATGGAGCCACTCGTCTTGATCAAGACAGAGGGTTGGTGCAAGACATTCCTGAAGACAACACTATACTTGAAGATGTTGTTGGCAAAAATTATTTAACAGATTTTATTGGAGATATATATCGTGCTGGAAAGCAAGGTTTTGTACAAGGTAATACTTCAGATGAAGGGTGGGAGCTTATGTATAAAGGAGCTGATGCAAACCCTGAGGATATAATGGAATTTTTACAAGCTCAAGAAGAAATTGCTGCGTTAGGTGAAACTGATGAAATGAAAGAATTCAACAGGGTTTATGATGATGCTGGTGGAGGTGCTTTGGGTTTTTTAAAAGGATTAGCTTATGCTGGACCTTTAAATGTTGTTGCTCAGTTAGGTGCTCAGACTATGATGCAAATGCTTAACACTTCCTCAGCTACTGCGGCAGGAACTGTTGTTGCTGGTGGGGCTGGAGTTGGATCTTTAGCAGGTGGTGTTGGAGCTGTTCCTGGCGCTATTGCTGCATTACCAGCAGCTTATGCGGCTTCAGGAGCTGCATTAGAAACAGGTTTATCTTTTGCAGAGTTTTTAAGAGAGGCTGTAGAGGAGAATGGAGATTCATTTGATCAAAAAGGTATATCAAAAGTATTAGCTGATGAGGATAAAATGTTTAAAATCAGAGCCAAATCAGCAGGTAGAGGGGCTATAATAGGTATTGTAGATAGGTATAGCTTAAAGATGGGTGGTAAAATTATAGCTAATCAAGTTGTTAAGGGGGCAAGTAAAGGAAAAAGAGCTTTAACAGCTATGGGGGTAGAAGCCGGTGGAGGTGGTGTAGGAGAGACTATAGCCAGAGTAGCGGTAGGTCAAGATTTAGATGCTCGTGAGATTGGTTTTGAAACTATTGGAGGAACAGGGAAGGCAGGGCTTTCTTATGCTTACGGATCTTTATTGGCAAGACCAACATATAAAATAAATAGCGATACTAAAGAAGGTGAAGTAGATGTAAAGACTATGACTGAGATGATTATGAATTCAGATGATAAAGACTTTGCTGCCATGGATATTACAATAGAGAATGACCCTGCTTTAAAAGATTTGGCCGACAAAAGAAAAACAAAATTAAAAATACAAAACACTATATTAAGAGAAATAGGTCAACAAAACATTCCCAACAAAGAAACTTTAGATGAATTAGTTGCATTAGAGGTAGAGAAGGAAAACCTGGGGGCTCCTACTACAGAGGCTGGTAAAAACAGGTTAAAAGAAATTCAAGAAAGAATTATAGGTATATACAAAGGTGATATAAACGTTAAGGTTACTCAAACTGATGACGGTCAAGGCAATACAACTACAGAAACTATTGAGGTGTCTAAAGAGTATGCTACAGAAAAATTATTGGAAGAAGGAAACGAAAACCCTACCGAGCAAGATATTGCTGAGAAACAAGCTCAGCTTATGGAAGAGGGACAAGAAGCTATTAATAAACTAAAACAAGAGCAAGATGCCATTCAAGAGTCAAGCCCAGAGAGCGTGGATGTACAAGAACAAACCGAAGTTAGCAGCGAGGTGGGAGATGGAAACACCGAGACAGTTGTTACCGAAGAGAGCGACAGCCAAGAAGGGCCCAGTCCTGAAGAGGTTACGCAAGAGGAAATAAATGAAGAGTCAAGAGACTTAGAAACCCTAATAGATGGAGAGCCTACTGTAGTTGAAAATACTGAGGTAGTAGAAGAAGAGAGTAGACCATTAAAAGAAAAGATAAGAAATATAGTAGATAAAATAGCTGATGGTGAAAATGGATTTGCTAAGAAATGGTTTAACCCTATAGTTATGGAGCGTGCTGGAATAACTAAAGATGAAGATGTTAAGGAGTACTATATACAAAGTATAGAGAATGGAGAAGTTATAAATGATGCTAATAAAGAATTTTTAAATAGTGAGTTTGAAAGGTTAGGAATAACTCCCCCTGCTACAGACAACACTACTACTCAAGAGGTAGCAAGAGAGTCTGCTGTTGAGGTTAATAATGAAACAGAAGGGCTAACTATTATAAACTCTAAAACAGGGGAAGTAGTAGAGATGAGCGGGGCAAATGTTACAACCCCTAAAATAAATAAGGATGGAACTATAGAAAACAACTCCACTAATTTATTTATTGCAGACGATACAGTTGTAGAGGTAGACCCTATATATCAAGACCAAAAAGCTCAAGAGAAACAAGAGTCATTAATAACCGAGCTTGCTAAGAAAGCAGTTAAGTCTATTAAACAAATACTACCTGATGTGCAAGTGGTTTTACATAGAACAGAAGCAGCATACAATAAGGCTACTAATCAAAACTCACAAGGATCAAAAGGTAAAGGAGGCTCAAGAGGGATGTATTCTCAAGGAACTAACACCATACATATTAATATGCCTCATGCAAATACCAGAACTATAGCTCATGAAATTTTTCATGCGGTAGTAATGAGTAAGTTTGACGGGGCTAACTTAAAGGCAGTGACTGATAGAATGGTAAAGTCTTTACAGTCCAGTATTAAAGATCCTAAAATAAAAGCAGAGTTAGATGCTTTTGCAAAAAAATATACAGGAGATAATAAAAAATTTAGAAGTGAAGAGTATTTGGCGGAGCTAACAGGAATGTTGGCAGACAATTACACCTCTTTAAGTACAGAGGAAAAAAGTCTTGTTAAAAGATTGCTGCAAAAATTAGGAAGCATGCTTGGTATTAAAGCGGAGGTAAGCACTCAAGATGAGGTGGTAAATCTATTAAATGTATTGTCTGGAAAAATAAGAGAAGGGGGAGAGGTTAGTATGCAGGATATAAAAGGACTTCAGGAAGTAGACAAATTAAATACTGAAGAAAAAATAAAAGAACAAAAAGATAAGGATGCTGCTCTTGAAGCTCAACAAGAATATGAGGCTGAAATAGATCAATTACCTTCAGGAGTTTTTGCATATCTTTTTGAAAACTTAGGTAAGGTTCATGTTAAAGATTTTGATCAGTACGGAGACCCTAATAATAGAAAGGGAACTGCGAGAGATAGAATGGCATACAATAGATTACTTAGAAAAACAGGACCAAGAAATATTGATACAGTAGAAGACCCAACTTCTGATGATGTAGGGTTTTTAGATCCTCAGGTTATTATAGATTACTTAGATGATGTAGTAAGTAATCCTGGCAAGTATACTAAAAAAAATATTCAAAAAGCAAGAGATGCGGGTTTGACTCGTGATCAAAAATTTGAAGAGAGTCCTATTAAAAAAGTAACAAGATTAGCACAGCAAAACGGTATTAACTCGTCAGGGTTCTTTTCGGCTAATTTGTTTAACCCACAGGCTTTGCGTAAACAATTAGAAGCTCAGGGTTATGGTTTAAAAGAAGCTTACAAGTCTTATGGAGACGGAGCTTTAACAGGTTATTATATTACAAAAAATGGACGTAAGTTTAATATACCTTCTAATGATAGAATGCAGGTTATTTTTAATCCTCAGGACTCTAATAATGAAGTAGTGTCCAAGGCTCGTGAGATGGATTTTAGTGATGCTTCTATTAAAGATTACTTAACAAGAATTAGAAAGGTAGCCGCTTCAGTCGCAGATGCTTTGCTTAAATCTAAAACTGAGAGAGAAATAAATATACCTGTAGTATTTGGAAATGTAGAAGGGGGAATGAAAGTAGGAGAAAATATGTTTAATGATGTAAACACTCAGCTTACAGAGTTTATTACAAAAAACAATCCTAACAATGCAGAGATAAGAGAGAAAGGTATTTCTTTATTAGAAAAAAATGAAGAGTTTCAAGCCCAACCAAAATCGGTTCAGAATGATTTAGTAAGTGGTTTTGATAGGTCCTTACAGACAACTGCTAATAGAACAGTTCAGAAAAAAATAAGCGCTATTCGTAAAGAAATACGAACAAGAAAAGAAGGCGCTTCCAGTTTAGCAAAAAGTAAAGCCAGAATAAAACAGTTTATAAGAACTCAGCTTCCTGTTTCAAAAAAATATACTAAAGCAGATATTTTAAAACTAACTAATTTAATAGCTAACGCTTCTGAAAAAACTTTTTTAGCAGATGCAGAAAGAGTTTTGCAGGTTGTAGAAAAGCAAAGAGCTGTTTTAAAAAAATCATTATTTAAAGATATTTTAAATTTAGTAAACAAGAAGGCTTCTAAAAAAACTACAGATAGTGGTAAGGTTAGAGGTAAAGGTTTAGATGCTGCTGGTCAGCAATTTTTTAGATCAGTCAAGACAATACTTACTGCCGCCATTAAAGGAGATGTTGATGTGTTGGCTTCTATAACTGAAAAGTTAAGAGCGGACAACGTGGAAATAGGTGGGACTGTTATAAATGTAAATGATGCTTTGACTAAAGAATTAAACGGAGAGCAGTTAACTGTAAAAGAACAAATGTTATTGGAGCAAATTTATGCTTTAGATACTTTTGGAAATATATCTAATATGAGTTTGGAAGATGTTCAGTCTTTATATGATGGTTTTAAAGATGTCAGAGCAGAGTCAATTAAAAGATTGGCAGTTAAAAGATTGGCAAGAGCAGAAAATCAAAACAAATTAAATGAAGAGTCTTCAGCTCAAATTAAAGAGAACTATCCCTTCTTATATAATCCAGACGGAACATTAAAAGATAAAAATGATTTAGATAGAGATGCCAGTAGTACTTGGAATGATTTTCAAAAACTAAAAATATGGAAAGGACTACAGACTTTTGTAGACAGATATCCATTTACAACTGGTTTAGGTATATCAGACTTCTTTAGAAATAAAATTGCACACTTAGGTACTCTTACTAATATTATGGATAATGTAGCTAAGGGTAATAATTTCTTTAGAGAGAATGTTTATGATAAACTCAACCTGATGCACACTAAAGCTTTAGAGGGGGAAAGGGCTATTATAAAGTCTAACGATAAAGGGTTAGGAAAAATTGCCAATACTATAGAGGGAATAACTAAAGGTTATGCTGAGTGGAAAAGTAAAATACCAAGAGGGCAAAGAATTATTTATGGTAAGTTTAAAGGAGGGTCAAGAGAGAGGTCTCATACTATAGATGAGATGATGCGTATTTATGCTTTAAGTAAAAATGATATACAAAGAGCAAAGTTAGAGAAGATGGGTTATGATGCGGAAGTGTTAGACCAGATCACCAGAGAGATAACTCCTTTGGCTACTGAGTTTATAGATAAGACTGTAGATTATTTAAGTAATGAATATTTTGAGGAAACAAACTCTACATACCGTCAAGTAAATGACGTAAACTTAGGCTTTGTAGCTAACTACTTTCCAACACAAAGCATATCTCCTTCTGTAGATGGCTTGATTACTGAGGGAGATTTTAATGGAGTGTTTAATGCTGAGTATGATTCTGCTTTTAAATCACGTATTGATAGAGAGTCCGATGTAAAAATAGAAAATTTATTATTTACAAATGTATTAGAGTCTCATATTAAAAGCATGGAAAGATACAAGTCTTATGCTGAGGGCACTAAAACTTTAAATAATATATTTAAAAGTCCAGATGTAAATACTTTAGCTCAAGAACTGGGTATAAGAGGATTGATGAAAAATATGGTTAATATGGCTGTTAACCCTAACTCAGGACTTAAATTATCTAACACTAAGTTAGATACCTTGCAGCGTAAATTTACTTCATTTGCGCTGTCATTTAAGTTTATGCAGATACCCAAGCAGGCGACATCATTTATTAATGCTTTTGAGGACTACAACTATAGAGGTAAGGGTAAGACAAGAATACCAGGGATGGATACCTTAGGCTTCATGATGGATATGGCTAAAATAATAGCAACACTACCTAAGCAGATTAAAAAAGCTCGTAGTATTTCAGCTGATTTTTCTGCTCGTTTAGATCAAGGATTGGAGGGTGATGTGTATGGATTGGAAAGTGGTAGTAGAGTATTTAAACCATTAAGAGGAAGATCTAAGGTGGCTAAATTTATACAGGCCCTTAAGACTGCAGCTGCCTCTCCTACTGTTATAGGGGATGTTATGGGGGTGATGGGATATATGGCTAACTACAATAGAAATATTGCAAACGGAATGTCTAAAGCAGATGCCCTGCAAGCTTTTAATAACTATAATGCTACTCAGCAAAGTCGTAGAAGTACAGATAAAAACATGATGCAACTTCAAGGAGATGGTTTAACAAGAGCATTCACTATGTTTGGTAGTACATTGTTTTTACAGATGAATAAAGTAATGTCCAGTACTGCTAACATAATGAAAACTTTAAAAGAAAAGAAAGTCCCTACAGCCAAAGACACAAGGGCTTTAAGTTTAAATTTTGCTCTTGCTAACATGTTGTTTATTGCTACAGCTAATATTTTTAAACTATCCGAGGGAGGGGAGGATGAAGAAGAGGCTATGGAAAAAATCAAAGATGCCGCTATGGGCTTAACACTTCTTTATCAAGTGCCTTTAATAGGTGGTGGTGCTGAATCAGTTGTTAATGCTATTAAGGGCAAAAGAAGTTATAACAATGATGTTGTTAACCCTTACACCAGTGTATTTAGAAAGGTAAGCAAAGGATTTAAAAAAGAAAGTACTTTTGATGCGTTAAGACCAGTTGCTGAAATTGCATTAGGAGCACAGCTTGATCCGTTTATTGGTTTATTTAATACTTTAGGTGTGGAGATAGATGATGCGAGTGACGAAGAAAACTTATTCAGAATGCTGGGGGTTAGTCCTTCTTATCAGCCTAACTCTGCTAAAAGTGGTTCTAAGAGTAAAGAAGGTATGGGTCCAAGAGGTGGTAGTCCAAGAGGCGGGTCTAAAAGGAAGAAAGATTCGGGAGGCAGGTTGAACCAGCCAAGATAATAATTAAAAACTATAATAATATGAGGAGTTTTAATGAAGATCAATGCATGCGACACAGTTATAACTTGTTGCTGGGTAAAAAAACTTTAGATGAGTTAATATCTGAGACTGCTGAATTAGTTCTTATGTTTAATCCTAAAAAAAAGATTATCCCTATGGACTATGATTTGTACGATACTCTTATTGAATACTTTATTCAAACTGAAGAATACGAAAAGTGTGCCGAGCTTATGAAGGCAAAGAAGTCTCTTTAATCTCTTGATCTATTAGGTCTAATAGCTGAGTGGCAGTGTAGATAGGGAGTTTATCATTGTAGTTCTGATAGATTTGAGTAAAGTTTTTTTCCTCCCTATCCCACGTCCATAATGTGTTTACTTTATTTTTAATGTTCTGCTTAAGAACCCACTTAATAGTTTTATATTTCGTGCTCATATTTTATTTGATCCTTGCTATCTCTGTTTCTGTTATACTGATCTACGATAAAATTTTTATTATAATTTTTGCGCTCTGCTTCAAGCTTGTAATAAAGAAAAGCTTGAAACCCGTTTAGGTGTGAATCAGTAGGGAAAAAATATTTCCATCCTTTAGACATTCCTTTTGCTATATAATAACAAAATGCTACCCCTATTTTACCAGTGTTTTTTTTAAAATTAATTACAGCAGTATGATCTGATGTTGGTATAACTTCTTCTACCTCAAAGCTTTCTTTAGAAACATTACCCTCTCTATCCGGACGGGAAAATCTTTCTGCTATTACTTGGCTAAACTTATGCAGCTCTTTTGCTATTTGTTTATTCATTTTTTTTTCTTGTATGGGTCACTACTCTATGGCAATTAGCACATCGGATTTCACACTTATCTATTTCTTTTTTTATTGTTTCTATGCTATAAGAATTTCTAACCATATTTGAAATGCACATTATTTTTTTTCCTCTTACGTGATCAAAGTCTAATACTAATGGATTAGTTTCTCCGCAGTCTATACATTTAGATATGGTTTTAATTGCATCAATATATTCCTTCGCCTTTCTTCTTTGACTTTTGTTTCTTAAATAAGATCTTTTTTTTATCTTTTTTTTATTGGCCTCATAATGACGTTTAGATGCAGCAGCTTGATCTTTTTTATCCTTATAAGCCATTTCTTGATTAGCAAGGCCAAATAACTATTATACTACACTTCATCAGACATGGAAATTATTAAGTCGTTTAATTCTTTTACTAAATTTTGAGCCTTAATCTTAGCCTTTTCATAATCTCTGTCCATTAAGTCTTCATATAAATCATCTCCAAAGTCATGAATAGAGCTACAAACATATTTGATGTGTGTTATTTCTCTGGTATCCTCTGTTGCTACTCCTGGCATGAAAATTTGATCGTCTTTTTTATATTTTTTAACTCTTCTTGAACATCTATTAGGGACAAATTTAACATTTTATTTTGTTCTCGCAACTGATTTAATTCTTTTTTTATTTGTAAGGGTTTTAAATCATCATACTCCCCCTCCTCTCCTTCCCATAAAATTATAATATCTTTATAATCTCTTTCTAATTGAGCGTCAAATTTCCTCATAAACGGAAATTCTTTTACTGCATGCAGGACAGTTGCGTGGTTTTTACGAAACGCTGTTCCTATTGCGGTGTAAGACATTAAACATTTTTCTCTTAACAAGGTGTATGCTAATGCTCTTGCTTTAATATATAAGTAAGTTCTGTTTTTGGAATCTATATCAATCTCATAATGAGAGTTGATCATTTTCTTTATTGCTTTTATTTTTTCTTGATTCATTTAATTTTAAATTTATTAGGTCTAAATACTCATCCATCTCTATTAATTTTAAATCAGAAAGTATAGGGTTTGATGAGTTGTCTTTTATTACTTCTACTATAAAGGTTACAGGTTCATTATCGTCACTCATAACCAGTCCTTCTAACACTGTAGAAACTAATGGGTTAGGTGTTACTTTATATTCGTTAGACTGGATGTATTTTGCTATTTTAATACCCGTCCGGATATCTATATCTTGCAATGTCTCTACAAAATCTTCTTCAATATCAAACCCCGCCTCGGTATACTTCGGTTTTGCATCCATGTTTTTCTAATTCTTTTAATCTATACTCTTGTAGTTTGGATAATTTACCTGTTGGTTTTTTTACTTCTGAAAACAAAACTTGGCTTCCAGGAGGTATAGCAAGGAGGTCGGGGATACCATTCTTATTAGTCTTTATTAGCTTAAGAACATAGTATCCTTCCGACTCCAGTTGCTTAATCCTCTGCATTTGTATTTGTTGTTCAGTCATATTGATGTTGTAAAAGTTAATCAGGACACACTGTTAATTCAGTTTTTACCCCACCCTTCCAAGTCTTTCAATAAAAACAAGTAGGTGCCGAACCTAATTTACTTTTTACAAACTTACAAAATCTCTTCTAAAATGAGTAAGGGTATAATCTTTCTTCTTTACAACCGCTTTATAGATATCTTTTTCTATCCCTCCTCTGCTAAATATCCAGTACACATCATTCCTTAATCTGTCTTTTGTTGTCATACGATCTCTTGATTGCCAATAAGATGTGGCGCTAAAGTCAATATTATAATATACTAACGCATTAGCTTTTCGTAAACTAATACCCTCTCTTCCGCTTACAATTTGCAGTGCTATATTTTTATTGGTGGTATTAAAACAATCTAAGTCCGTACATATATCAGAACCAAAAACCTCTTTTATTGCGTTTAATTCTTCTTTAAACTTATAAAATATTCCTATCTTAAATCCTCTAAATCTTTTCTTTATAAATTCAGCCTTACTTAAGTCCAGCACCATAGAGTTTCCGCTCTCAAATTTTATAGTTCCGCTACACATTTGATGAACCTTAGTCATTAGTTTTACTGAGGTGTCCGCAAGTATTACTTCACTCTCCCCCTCCACAACTAAATCTTTTTTTAATTTATTTATTAAATTAATTGTTTCTGGTTTAATGTCAACCTCTAAAATATGCTCATTCGTTTCTACTATAAACCCAGCTTCTTTCTGGCTAAAATTAATAGTATAAGGAGACATATCTTCTATTATTTTTTTACTTCCCTTAGAGTAGTCATTAATATAAAGTCCTCCTATTTTTTTCTGCACCACCCTAATATATTCTTTAGCAAATTTATAGAAGTTTTTATACTGACTAAAGGGGCTGTTGGGTATAAAGTATACTTGATGATACATTTGAGAATACGATTCAGGAGTAGGGGTTCCGCTTAGTAACATAACATAAGGTTTTGATCTTGCTATAATGTTAGATACTTTTTTTGATCTACCACTTGGTTTTGGGAAAGCGCCCATGCCATGAGCCTCATCACATATTACTACATCCCATCCAGTTTGTTTTACTTTGTGTAATGATTCATAATTAATAACTTGTAATTCAAAGTCAGGACAAAGTAATTCATAATCATTTTCTATACTGGAAATAGCTTTCTTTTTAGTTATAAATAAAACTTTTTTTATATTTAAGTTTTCACATATACCTAAACTTGTTAATGTTTTACCAGTTCTAACCTCCATTGCTAAATAAAGAAACTTATTGTTTTTTATTATTGCTACTCCATTGGATATAATGTCTTTTTGATAGTCTCTAAAATCTATCATAAGTCTATAGAAGTTTGCTTTTCTTTTTTAACAAATTGAATCCATTTACCTATCATATCTCTACCCTCCAAAGGATAACAATCATATTTATACTGAGAAAAAGATGATAACCACTTTCCAAACCTAACCCTACTAACAGCCATTCTTGATTTAGGAGCGTAGTCAGGATATTCATTAGTGAAATCAAGATATAAATCATTTATTTTAATTCTTTCTCCTGGTATTAGTTTAGAGTTAGGACTCCCTCCTATTACTCCACACCACTCTATAAATTCGTGAGATGTTTCGGCAGAGAACTGCCTTGCTTTTAGGTTGACAAAATCGCTTTTTAATAATCCTTTCTCTAAATATAATTGCAGATTTTGTATCATGTAGTTGTCAAATTGACACCAATCATTATCATCCCATTCTCCAAACATAAGCTTACTAAACTCTACAAGAGGAGTAAACTCTTTAGTGTAAAACTGGCTTAACTCTAATTCCCATTTTCTTCTTTCAAAAGAAGACCCTTTACCTTTTATTGCATAGTTAGTAGTTATAGCTACCTTAGGAGATTTGCTAAATGGTATTTTAATTGCATCTTTATTTTTCTTTTCAAGAGTTAACCCTTCAGTTACCACACTAAATAATCTTTCAAAGTCGAAGTGTTTTTTTACATCATCAAAACAAAGTATTTGTGTATCAGCAGAAACTAATTGATAAGCAAAAGATTTTTCAAAGTTAAATGACTTACCATCTATTACTACTAACTTTTTCATGTGAGACAATCCGGTCATAAACAATCCTTTTCCAGTACCACCCTCAGGGTTGTCGGATATAACTTCATCATTAAGTATAGTTGCTGGGCAGTAAGATAAGTTTTTCCATCCATGCAATAAATAACCTATGGTAGACTCCATTGATTTAGTTCTTTTTTCAGTGCCACCACTAATATTATTTATAAAAGTTTTATAGTCACAATCAGTAATTTCACATATATCAAAGACTCTATTTATTACGTGGTCTTTCCAAACATACCCTCCTAAGTCTAAGTAATCAATAGGTATAACTTCATCCTTAGTTATTTTAACTGCACAATTTTTATAGTACAAATAAGCGGTGCTTTTATTGTCGGCAATAAAATAAACATTAATAGAAGATAATAAAGTTAAGAACTCCTCTCTAAAATATCTAACTTGATCTGCAAAGTAATTGTAAACTGATATATCATCTATATCTAACAGGTAATTTAAGATAAAATCTTTAATTTCTTTTTCTGAAGTATGGTCTATCAGGTTGTTAGTTACTTTAACAAACACGTAGTTCTTACTTCCTTCAGGATTAAACTTGTAAAAACCATTATCTTCTAAAAACTTTTTAAAAGATATATGTACAATCTTTACTACTCCTTTTTCTGATTTACTCCAAAACTTTTGCTTGTCTTGTTCTTCCTCTAACCTCCTAATAACGTTATCTATAACACTATCCTCTACCTCAGAACTCTCTTCTATATGAGATTTTATCTCCCCTTTAGATACTCCTTTTCTTAATTTAGATTTAACCTCATTAACTCTATCCTCATCTTCATAATATTTAGTTCCAAAGTTTTGTACTTGTTTATATGCTGAATTAATTGTTCTTTTAATTTCGTTTTGAGAAAAATCTTTACTTACAAAATTATTCATTATGTATTCAGCTAAAGTTCTATTAACCCCAAAATCATTAAATGCAGATGCCAGTATATAAACATTATTATTCCTCTCTCCGCTATTTAATCCATATTTTCTTTCCCACCACTTCATTAATATCTCAACGATTTTATTTTCATCAGTAATAGGTATGGTTTGTATGTCTTTATGCTTTACAACCTCTTGGTACTCTTGTTCTATAATTTGATTAAAAACACTGGATTGCTCATTAATATGAATTAAAGGATCATAACTCTCATAACATACTCTTGATAAATTTTTACAAGACACATCAAAATACTCACTATCATAATGATGTTGTAAGGAATTAAAAAATTGCTTATGAGTTTCTGCCTCATCCGGTATCTTTACTAATACCTTTAAACCTAATCCACTTGGTGAAATAAAACATGAGTATGTATATCTATCTTTTGTTATATTCTCTTTTTCTTCCAGTAATTCTTTTTCAGAAGGAAAGTTATCAAAGTCTAAACATATAAGTCCGCTGTGCTTAGTAATAGATGAGTCGTTTCTTTTTGTAAATTTACCACTAAAACATATAGCTGGTAATGATTGCTTTAATTTATTTCTTACTTCTTTGTCTTTTTCTGCCCTTATTGATCGGACTATTTCTTGTGATGCTCCTTCTTGAATTCTTTCTAATATCTTTGATACGTCTCTATAAAAAGGTTGAGAAGTATCTTTAATGTCTTTAAATATGGTGATTTCCATTGTATATGTTGATTTTATGTTAATTTAATGTCAGTTTTATTTTTACTTTTTTATCTATTTACTACTTATATTCTTTTTATTTATGTTAATATGTTAATAATATATATAAAAAAGATAATAAAAGAATATATATATATCAATATATTACTTATAGTTTGTAAATAGCTTACAAACTTAACATATCAACATATCTTAATGCAAAAGAAAGGGGACACGAAGCCCCCTCCCCTTACATTAAAACTTGGTTTTAGAAAGGTAGATCCTCATCTACTGCCGGTGCAGTTTCTTTCTTAGGTTCAGGCTTATAAGTGTCCACTGCTAAGTAATGTGTTTTACCATACTCATCAGCACCATCTTTTTTAGCCGATACATTTAGCTTGATATACTTCTTTCCGTTGTATTCAAACATGTGTTCTTGAGGTAAGTCAGTTAGACATACGCTACATGAGATTAAGTTCCCATCAAACTTGGAAACTCCGTTTCCTACATAGATTTTTTCTGCCATGATTTAATTTTTATAAATTATTTTTTCCAACTGGTTCATTGTAGCCTCCATAAGATTATCTCTTTCGGCTTGAGAAGTAAGGTTGGTTGGAATTTGCAACCATACTACTTTTTCTTTTTTATTAAAGTATTTCTTTAATGATATAATTTTCAATATCTTCTTCAGCATCTTTACTATAAAATTTGTTATACACTTCTATTGCTTTTTCTACTTTTTCTTTGCCATTAGACAAGAATGTTTGTGATGGATGATATATTCCTAACTCCAGTGTGCTTTTATCAACTACATAAAATGCCACTGGCTTATCAAAGAATTGTTGATATAAATAAGCTTGACTATCATAGTTATATTTTCTTGCACTATATTTAAAGTCCTTAATGTTTCCCGTTGTTTTAAGATCTATAATAAAATCTTTTGCAACAATATCGGCTTTACCTTTCCACATCATGCCCATTACCTCGTGTATGGCTGGTACTTCAAACTTATTATCAGTATCATATATGTCCTCAAAAAACTCTAAGTTATTTTTCATAACGCTTATTGCTTTATCAATCTCAACCTTTTCTTTTTCTAACATCATTAATGTTCTGCCATAGTTAAGTATCTCCTCCTTATACTTCTTAGAATTTCTGCTGGAAACATCTATACTAACAAACTCTTCAGATGTCAACTTATCCGGCTCTAACATAGCTGTATGAAAGTATCTCCCGACTAACATAGGTTTAGTAAACTCTTTCGGTTTCCTAAAACTTTTAGGATCATTTAATAGGTTTATAATATCAGAGTTAGATAAGAAGTTTCTTCCAAACTCTCCATAGTAATGATGGTCATCTTTTAATTTATCTAAATCAGTCATAACTATTTTATGTGTTTAGATATTTCCTTCTTTACCAGTGGTTTAATTTTATATTTAACCTCTAAGTTTTTTACAATTTTAGGTAATCCAAGTTCTTTATTATCTGCAACATATTTTAATACTTTAGCAAAATTTGCATCACCTATATTTAATTCAACGTGTGTAGCTTTCTTAGGGACTGGAGTTTTACTAACCGGAGTAGATGTATGCACTACTAATGATGTGTCTTCTCCTATCCACAAGCTTAAACCTAATCCATGCATAGCTATTGCTTTAGCAGTAGACCTTTGTATTGCTGTATTTACATCCATAGATGATACCTTATCAATAGATATAGAATTGTTTCTATAATCCATTACTGGCAAATAATCTATATGTTCCATATCATTAATAGTTATCCCTACTTTTACATAAGCAGTTTTGCCATCAGTAAAAAAGTTTAATCCAGTATGCTCACTTTCATATACTTTTCTTTGTGCATTAGGGTATTCGCTTTTAATCATACTCCAAGCAGTTGCCCAAGATAGATAGCTAAATTTCCCTTTCTTTTCCGTTTTATCCTTTACGGATATGGATGATAAATCCTTAAAGATGTTCTTCTTTTTTTCCATTTGATTTAATTTTATTTAATTTAAGTTGTTGTTGTGAATACTTTATTAGTAGCTTATCTCTACTATTTTTTAATTTTTGTATATGCTTGTCGTTTTTTCTTGTGTTTACCTCCATTCTCATTTTATATTCAACAAGATCCAGCTTTCTTTTGCAATTATACATAGACAAAAGAATAGACCCCCTTACCCATCCGTTTATATAAAACAATTCATACTCCTCTTCACTGCATTCTGAAAAATAATCTCCTGACTTATTGCAGTTTAGTATCTCTATTTTAGATGGGAATTTTTGGAGTTTAGCACCTCTATTTATTACGCTATACCCATTTGTAAGTTTATTTTTAATTGCCCCCTCATCCTCTAAAGATTGTGTGTAAATTTCTTCTAAACTATACACCTTGAATATCAGCAATAAGTTTTTGAAAATCCTTATCAGCGTCTATTAGTGCTTTCGCTTTCTTATATCCATGTATAATTGTAGAATGACAAACGCTATACCCTTGTTCCTCCATAAATCTTTGTATATAAGAAATTCTAATAGGGCGTTCCATACATAAATAGTAAAGCATTTGTCTTGCATCTACTATCTCTCTTTTTTTAGTTCTATCAAACATTTGATCCATTGTCAAATGAAATTGACTGGCAATAGCATTAGCATATTGCTCAAATATATCTTTTTTCATATTTAATTTAATTAGTCGGCTAAGATAATTCTTTTTCAATTAATAGCCAAATTATGTTTAACTTTTATTTATTTTCTTTCTTACATTGCACTCTATACAATATAAGATAGCCGATTAAATCAAGCATTGTATCTTCTGTTTTATCGTTAAGCCCACTGGTTTTTATCCTACTTAACTTATCATCTATCCTTGCCAGTATTCCCTCTTTAGCAGATAGTTTAGAAAATATTTTAGGAGGATCATTTGCAGTATCTCCGTATGCTTTAT
>JAAHTH010000750.1_pt1 | contig 30432 bp, 27 predicted proteins | sample 6116091 | NCBI WGS metagenome assembly JAAHTH01 (sample SAMN13939990, study PRJNA603662) | sponge metagenome | isolation source: marine sponge | host: Mycale hentscheli | place: New Zealand | collected 2006
CCTGAGGATTCGAGCACGGCGCTGACGCCGCAATCGCGGAAAAGTGCATTTTTAGCAGGTGCCCGTAAGATGAAAAGCGATCAACCCACGGCCACAACACTTACCACCCGATCACTTTATCCGTCTCTACATCACCGCACGCCTATAGTTTTATCGGTTCGCACCTGCGTCATATGCCCCCGAAGCATGAACTCGCCTTAGCTTGGGATGCACCACCTCTTAGCAAGTGGCGGCCCCGCGCTACTTGACCAGGACCGGGCGCTTGTTCTATCAAAGCCAACTGCGCCTACAGCCGAGACTGCCGACGATGACCCAAGGCCGGATCCTCACCCAATCGCGCATCACCCAGATGACCGAGCGCGGCCTGTGGCAAAACCGGACTGCCGCCGACTATCTGAGCGCCAACCTGGCGGCGCGGCCGGATCGAGTTTTCATCACCGATCACAACTCCATGACCGGCCGTTCCACGTCGCTGTCATACCGGCACTTGGACAGACTCTCCAGGCGCATCGCCGCCGGGTTGATAGCGCTGGGCGTAGCGCGCGGCGACGTAGTGTCGTTACAACTGCCAAACTGGTGGGAGATCCCGGCTATTCATCTCGCTTGTGTGCGCATCGGCGCCATCACCAACCCGTTGATGCCGATCTTTCGCGAGCACGAGTTGCGCTTCATGTTGGCCTTCGCTGCGACCAAAGTCCTGTTCATTCCAAGAACCTTCAGAGGTTTCGATTACGCACCGATGATCGAATCGTTACGCCCGGATCTGCCAGCGCTCGAGCACGTATTCGTGGTCGGTGGCGAGGGTGACAACGCGTTCGAGGAGCGATTGCTGCGGCCGGCCTGGGAAGAGCGGATGGATACCGCAGCACTGTTGGGTCAACGTGCTTTAAAACCCAACGAGATCGCCGAGTACTGCTATACCTCCGGCACCTCCGGACAACCCAAATGCGTGATGCACACATACAACACGCTGGTGGCCTGTCTAGGCGCAGGACTTGCCCTTGAACTAGACCGGTCCATAGTGGTGTTAATGGGCTCGCCCCTGGCGCACCAGACCGGCTTCTTATTCGGCTTTTTGTTACCGTTGGTGTTAGGCGGGCGCACCGTGCTCATGGATATCTGGCAGGCCGATGAAGCGGTACGGCTCATCGATCAGGAGCAGATCACGTTCACCATGGGGGCAACACCGTTTTTAAGCGATCTCAGCGAATCACCCCTGTTGGAACGCTATCCCACGGCGTCCCTCGAGTTTTTCATCTGCGGCGGCGCGCCCATCCCACGCGTCCTGGTGCAAACGGCTAAGCAGCGGCTAGGTGCGAACATAGTGGCCGGCTGGGGGATGTCGGAAAACGGCTTGGTGACGGCCACCTTGCGTGGTGATCCGCAAGAGAAAGTATGCGGCACCGATGGCATTTGCTGGCATGGTATGGAGACCCGTATCGTGGATGAGAACGGCAACGAGGCGGCGCCGGATACCCCTGGAGATCTACAGGTACGGGGGGCGGCCAATTTCGTCGGTTATCTGAAACGGCCCGACGCCTATGAGGTGGACGCGCACGGCTGGTTCAACACCGGCGATATCGCCAGCCGCGATGTGGACGGCTACATCCGGCTGGTGGGCCGGGCCAAGGACATCATCATCCGTGGCGGCGAAAACGTGCCTGTCGTCGAGGTGGAGGACCTCATCTACGAACACCCGGCAGTGCGCGAGATCGCCATCGTGGCGATGCCCGATCCGCGCCTAGGTGAGCGGGGCTGCGCATTCTTATCGTTAAAGCCCGGTGCCTCGCTCTCGTTCGGTGAGTTGCAAACCTACTTGGCGCAGGTAAAAGTGGCGAAGAACTATTGGCCGGAGCGCCTGGAGACCATGCCTGAGTTACCACGCACACCCAGTGGCAAAATTCAGAAATTCAAACTCCGCGCGATCGCCGCCCGATTCACCCCTTAAAAAATTTCACCCCCTAAAAAAATATCACCCCTAAAAAATTTCACCCCTCAAAAAAGTTTGGAAAACCCATGCTCGATCAGTTCACCGTTCCCGATGACATCGCGCAGCGCGTCGATGCCGACCTCATGCGCCATACCGTCGAGGCCGTGTTTATCGCTCTTGGCATGCCCACCGCACACGCCCGCCAATCGGCAGATGTATTGATGTACGCCGATTTACGTGGTTACGACACCCACGGTGTCTCCAATATGTTGCGGGTCTATGTCGATTGGATACGCGACGGCACCATCAACCTGACCCCCCAGTGGTCCGTCATGAACGAGCGCAGCGCCATGTGCCTATTGGATGCCGATGGTGCCCACGGCGGCGTTGTAGGTCCTCACGCCATGTCCATTGCCATCGAAAAAGCCAAAGCAAGTGGCGTTGGCGTGGTCAACGTCTACAACGGCGGACACTACGGCGCCGCCGCCTATACGGCCGCCATGGCCCTCGAGCACGATTTCATCGGCCTCTCCATGACCGTGGGCGGGCTCGGCGTTACGCCGACTTTCGCCGCTGAAAAATTGGTCGGTTTGAATCCTATCGCCATCGCCGTCCCCGCCAAAGATGAACCCCCTTTTGTGTTCGACGCCTCGATGAGCGGGGTGGCCGGCAACAAAATCCGTATCGCCGAGCGTCTGGGCCGGGGCACCCTCCCCGGCTGGATTGCCGCCGCGAACGGCGCACCGATCATGGAGGCAGCGCCTATACCGGAAGGATTCATGCACCTGCCCTTGGGCGGCACGCGCTCCATTGGTTCGCACAAAGGCTTTGGGCTTGCCATGATGATCGAGGTGCTGTGCAGTGCGCTATCGGGCGCCGCCGCCGGTCCCGAGCGGCGGGCACGCCAGTCACAGCAACTGATCTGCTATGACGTTGCTGCTTTCACCGACACCCGGCAATTCAAAGACGACATGGATGTTTATTTAAAACGCTTGCGGACGGCAAAACCTGCTCCAGACGCCGAGCGGGTGCTCTATCCGGGATTGAACGCCCATGCAGTGGAGCAGGACAGGCGGGCTAAGGGTATTCCTTATCACCCCGAAGTGCTGGCTTGGTTCGATAGCATCTGCCTGGAACTCAACATCGACAATCCGTTGCCGGTGGCTGACCCGGGCACAAGGCCTGCTAACGTTGAATCGGACCTCGTCCAAGAACAAGCCCGGCAGGCTTTCGGTGTCGAACTGACAGCGGCGCAATCCGCTAGGGCCAAGCAAGTGGCGCGCGGTGTGCGGCGCGTATTGGACGCTACGGCCGCGTCTTCATTGTTCGATACCGAGCCATCGAACTTGGATGCCACCTTGACGGAGTTGGCCGATGAGGAGGGTACTACCTCGTGAGTACGCTCAACCCTCTCACGCTCAGCGGCGTCGCCGCAGGCATCGCTAAAGGCGAGTACTCCGCCCTGGAAGTCACCCAAAGCTGCCTGGATGCCATAGACAGAGCGCAAGAGCGCTTGAACTGTTTCATTTCCCTGCAAGCCGAGCAGGCGCTAGAGGAGGCGAAGAAAGCCGATGCACACCGTGCCAGTGGCGCGGCGCTAGGGCTCTTGCATGGCGTGCCGCTGGCGCATAAAGATATGTTCTACCGCGAGGGGCACATCAGTACCTGTGGTTCCATGATCCGCGCCGATTTCAAACCAGCCATCACCGCCACCGTTATGAGCCGGTTGGCGCGCGCCGGTGCTTTGCATCTGGGTGGCCTGAATATGGCCGAATTCGCCACCGGACCCACCGGGCACAACGAACACTACGGCGCTTGCCGCAATCCTTGGAATACCCACTACATCACGGGTGGCTCGTCGAGTGGCTCCGGCTCGGCGGTGGCCGCACGCCTGGTGTTCGGCGCACTCGGCTCGGATACGGGTGGCTCGGTGCGCCTGCCGGCCGCCGCCTGTGGCTTGTTCGGCATGAAAAGCACACAGACCAGGATCAGCCGCTACGGCGTCATGGGGTTGTCGTTCTCGTTGGACAATGTGGGACCGCTGGCACGCACAGCCCGGGACTGTGCCCGGTTATTCGGCGTTATCGCAGGCGCCGACCCCAAGGATCCGACTTGTAGCCGGTATCTGGTGGCCGACTACGAAGGGGCTACCCGCGAACCCGATATCCGCGGCCTTAAAATCGGCGTGCCGAAGCAATATTTCTATGATCGGGTAACAGCGCAGATCAAAGAGCACCTGGACCGCTCGCTGGCAGTGTTCGAGGACTTGGGGGCCGTGCGCGTAGAGGTCGATTTGCCGCTCTACGAACACCTAGGCGGCCTGGGCGAAGCCATATTCGGGGTAGAGACGCTGGCCTTGCACCGGGCTTGGATCCGAGAGCGGCCAGGGGATTACGGCCGGCAAACATTGGCCCGGTATCTCGCCAACGTGGCCATCCCCGCCGCCGACTACATGGCCTCTATCCATGCGCGGCCCAGAGTAATAAGCACGTTTGTCAAGGCGGTATTCAGTCAGTGCGACGTGCTGCATTGCCCGGTGATCCCGTTCGCGCTGCCTACCATCGAAGAAACCGATCTGGCTGACGGCCCAGGCTTTGAACGCTTACTGGCCTCACTGACCTGCTGCACACGTCCGATCAACTATTTGGCACTGCCGAGCTTGGCGGTTCCCATCGGCTTCACCGCCAATGGCTTACCGGTGAGCTGCCAACTCGTGGGCCGGCCATTTAGCGAAGCGCCGCTGTTCCGGGTTGGCGCGGCTTATGAATTGGCGACGAATTGCAGCAGCGCGGCGCCCCCATCGCCGCCACCGACAGCACCGCTATCGACGCCGTAGCCATTGGTCTAAGCCGCGCACAGGACTCAGCACTTCGGCTATGAAGAAATAGAAGCTGGCGAGACGGCTATCGATGCGGGACGTTGCGCGCCCCTAGGCATAGGCGAACCTAGACATGGGCGACTCTAGGCATGGGCGACTCTAGGCATAGGCGACTCTAGGCATAGGCGACTCTAGGCATAGGCGACTCTAGGCATAGGCGACTCTAGGCATAGGCGAATAGAGTCGAGATAAGCTCTAGCAGACGAGCAGCCTTGGCCGGGCGGCGAACACTATGCCGTACCTTGCACAACGACTTTTAGCGCTCTTTTGTCGATCATCGCCCGTAGTGCCGATTCCACTTGCGCGATAGATACGGTATCGGACAACAGCAAGCCGGCCGGAAAATCCGGATCGCTCAAAAGCGCCAAAGCCCGTTGCATCGTCGCCGGACGGTGGTGATACACGCCTTTGATGGTCAGCTCATCGTAATGAACCCGATGGGTATCCAACGGCACTTCGGTACCTTTGGCACAGCCGCCGAATAGATTGACCAATCCGCCGATGCAGGCTGTATCTATCGCATCCCGCCACACTTGCGGCACACCGGTCGCATCGATCACTATCTCCGCACCTTCGCCGCCGCGGGTAGCGGCGCGCACCGCCCGCGCCTGGCCACCGCCGCGCGCGATGTGCACGCTATCGTGCGCACCCATACGCTCTCCCAGCGCGAGTCTATCCGGATTCGGATCGGCGAGGATGATGCGCACGGGTTCTCTGGCTAAAGCGGCGACGAAGAGCAGTCCTATAGGTCCGGCGCCAAAAACCACCACCTCCGCCACCTCTTCCGTGCCGGAAGAAACCGCCCGGCGCTCCAGTTCGCACGCATCCAATCCATGCAGCACGCAGGCCAGCGGCTCGCAAAGTGCGGCGCGGGCAAACGGGAGTGCGTCGGGAATGCGATAGGTATTCCTGGCTACGAAAGCGGCCGGCACCCGCACATACTCGGCAAATGCTCCGTTCAGATACACCAAAGAGCGGCATAGATTGTGCCGTTTCCGGCGACAATAATCACACTCACCGCACGGTGCCGAATTGGCGACAACGATGCGCTCGCCCACCGAGAACTTATGCCCACCCGAGCCCAGTGCCGCCACCGTACCAGCCATCTCATGGCCGAATAAGGTTGGCACCTTGAGCATGCGGGGATGGCCGCCGCGTCGGTAAACTTTGACGTCGGTGCCGCAGGTGGTCGCCGCCCCCACCCGCAACAATAGTTCGCCAGCGCCTAGCGCCGCTACCGGCAGCTCCCGGATCTGCAACTGCTCCGGGCCAGTCAACACCGCACCGATCATGCGCTCAGGCACCATCATGGCCCCGTGTACAACACTTTCAGCGCCTGTTTTTGCCGCGCCAACATCACCCCGTCTGCAAACGCCGCTAAGGGTAAACGGTGGCTGACCAACGCAGAGGGAGCCAGGCGGCCTTCGCTCATCAACGCAAAGATATCCCGTTGTTCCGCTACGCTCCCGGAGTAAGTGCCGATAATACGGCGCTCGTACTTAAACAGCGTGTTCAGATCGAAGGCCGCCCGCTCCGCGCTAGGCGCGTGCGCAAACAGCACCACTGTTCCACCCTCGCGGGTCAACGCCAACGAGCTGTTAAGAACGGCGGCACCGCCCACGGTATCGAAGACGGCATCCGCACCGCCAGGTGACAGCTCACCGGCGGCGGCCTCGGCCCGCTCGCCGGGGGGGGCCGCCGCATCCGCACCTAGTTCGAGAGCAAGCTCGCGCCGGGCCTTCACTGGATCGATAACCAATACCCGCGTGCGCTCACAGCGGGCCTTCAACACGAGCAAGTGCAGCAAGCCCATAGCCCCGGCCCCCACCACCACGCAAGTGCCTTCGGTCAACGCCCCCGCCCGGTGGATGCCGCGCAGCACACAGGCCGCCGGCTCAATGAATACCGCGGCCTCATCGCTCACATGCACCGGCACCCTTAAAGCCGCCTGCGCCACCGCCCGCTCGCGCACCAACACAAATTCCGAAAACCCCCCCGGCTCCAACAAGTTCTCTCTAAACACCGCGCACAGGGTCTCGTTACCCGCAGCGCATAAGGGGCATTGACCACACGGCACGTGGTGCGGCACCGCCACCCGGTCGCCGAGATCGAAGCCGCCCACACCCTCGCCCATAGCGGCTACTTCACCCACCAATTCATGGCCCAACACCAAACCGGGCGTATCCGCACCGGTGTCCAACTTGAACAAATCGGTGCCGCAAAGACCAACCAACCGCAGTTTCAACAACAATTGGCCGGCTTGCGGCAGGGGCGTAGGCAGCGTTTCCAAAGCGACTTTGCCCTCGCCCCGGCACACCACTCGGTCACAGTATTCAGGAATTCGAATCACCGGACACCGGCAGGTTCAACGAAGATGATGGTTCACAGTGTGATGCCCCTCTCGCGCGACGGCAACCATCCGCGCGCATTCGGATTTGCCTTAAGGGCACCTCCTGAAAATGCACTTTTCCGCGATGGCGGCGTCAGCGCCATGCTCGAATCCTCAGGTATGACCTATACACTGCGGTTGTGCGCGCGGTGCTTCTTTGCACTCACGAAACAATGACTATTTTTAGCAGGTGCCCTTAAGATAGCCAGCGTTTACGCCGCCTATAGTGCTTCACCTCGCGAAAACTCTTGCGAGCGCCGCCTTCCGACAATCCCAGATAAAACTCTTTGATATCCGCATTGTCCTGCAACTCGGCAGCGCTGCCTTGCAGCACGATCTTGCCGTTTTCAAGCACATAACCTTCATCGGCAATAGCAAGAGCAAGATTCGCATTCTGCTCGACCAGCAATATGGTCACGCCCTCCTCATCGCGCAAACGGCCTAGGATCTCGAAGATCTCCTCCACTAGCATGGGCGCCAAACCGAGCGACGGCTCATCCAACATGAGCAGCTTGGGATGACTCATCAGCCCTCGTCCGATGACCAGCATCTGCTGCTCACCGCCGGATAGATAACCCGATTGCACTTTGATCCGTTCGCGTAAACGCGGGAAATAAGTCAGTACCCGCTCTATGTCATCGTTGACTTGGTGCAGGTTACTCACGGTATGCGCACCGGCGACCAAATTCTCCCGCGCATTCAAGTGCTCGAAGACCCGCCGCCCCTCGAACACCTGGGCGATGCCGAGGCGCACGACGTTGGAAGGCTGCATGCGATCGATACGCTCACCCTGAAATTCGATGCTACCTCGGGTGACCTCACCGCGCTCGGAGCGCAGCAAACAGGAGATCGCTTTCAAGGTCGTCGATTTGCCCGCTCCATTAGAGCCGAGCAGCGCCACGATTTTACCTTCGGGTACGTGCAGATAAACGCCCTTCAGCACAAGAATGATATTGTCGTAGATGACCTCGATATTGTTCAGGGTCAGCATGATCGTTCCCGTTGTGAAGGCACAGAGCAGCCGCAGTGCCACCCTGTTTCCTTGGTCTAGCTACCTCGTTTTCGGCGGTTCCGCGTTGCTAACGTGTTCGAGCACAACGTCGCGGTAGCCTCGGATCCAGTCGGTTTTCTTGACGAACTTGCCACCTTTTACCTGCCAGACTTGCACCCAGCCACCACCTTCGTGGTCTTCCTCGGTGATATTGAGTGGCGGCAGAAAACCGTCCAACGAGAAATCGCGGATCTGCTCGAAACCCTTACGCACATCATCACCGGTGATCTCGCCACCGCCCTTGGCTTCGATGGCATTAGCGATGGCCTTGGCGTGGACCGCGCCCATGAACACACCCCGGTTGTAGTACACGCTCACTTTCATCTGCTCCGGTTCAGGCTTTCCTTCAGCCTTATACATCTCCTTGATCTCGTTGATGATGGCGTGCTCATGACCGACACCGGCGAACTGCAACGCGTTATAACCTTCCGCCGTGTCCCAACCGGCGATCGCGACATCGGACTCGGCACCGGCCCACACAAAACCGACGATACGGTTCATGGGGAAACGCAAGCGCGAGAACTCTTTCATCGATACACCAGGCGCCCGGCCGAAGAGGTGGGCAATCACCCAATCCGCCCTATACTTGCGCACGATATCCAACACCTGCGGACGCATTTCCACCCCCGGAGGCGGTACCGCGAATTTGCGCATTGCAAAGCCGATGCGCTTTTGCAAGTCACGCAGCACCGGCAGCGGCTCGCGACCGGCGGGGTTGTCGTAGTAGATGTACGCCACCTTAGGCGTGCCGGATTGACCCTCGGCTTGCCACTGGTCCATCACGAACTTGACCGCAGCGCCAGCTTGCGACCAATAGGTGGCAGCGATCGGGAAAATATACGGGTAGCTCTTGCCGTTAGCGGCACCGGCGCTGCCAAAACCCGGGGACGTGCCCGGCACCTTATCCGCGGTTAATTTGGGCGTCAGTGCATATGTATGCGGTGTACCATACAGTGCGTAACTGATGTGACCTTCTTGTTTGGTACGCTCGTAGGCCTCGACCCCACGCGGTACGTTGTAGCCGTGATCGATCTCGAACACCCGCACCGTATGCTCACCGAACATACCTTGCTTGTTCGCCAGCCGAAAATAATCATGGGTGCCATCGCAGATGAACGCGCCCACAACCTGGGTCGGTCCGGAACGGTCGCATTGGTAACCGAGAATATACTCTTTCGCCCACACGCCCGAGTGCACACCCGCCGTTAGCGCAAGTGACACAGCCAAAATGGCCGCCGGACGGCGGATCCATTGGGTACGCTCGTTCATAAGTCGCCTCCTGATCTGTAGTTGCCGCTAGTATTGTCGAAGCTTAACCTGACCGCCTGTTTGCCCACTTGCCTGTATGTTTATTCGCCTGCGTGTTTACCTGCTCGTGAGCGCACTGAACGGCAGACCGCTGTCCCCGACTCGATTTTGCTCCCGACTCACCGGCTGGCGCTGGTTGATCCGGTTATAGGGAAACTAGTTATAAGGAAAGTTAGTTATAGGGAAAGGGCCAAACACGGAAATAGTCGGTAAATTTGCGCCACAACCTAGCCAGTCCGTCGGGCTCGACGACTAGGAAGAACATAATCAAGCCACCGAAGAACATGAGGTTCCACTGCGGCAAAATACGCGAGGCATGGGCATCGTCCCAGCCGAGCACGCTGCCGCCTAAACCACGAATCACCAAGTCCAGGACGATGGGTAAAAGAGTGATGAAGGCGGCCCCCAAAATAGAGCCTAGAATGCTCGCCAACCCGCCGATAATGCACATGGCCAGGAATTGGATAGAAATGACCAAGGTGAACATTTCGTAGTTAGCGATGCTGTAAAAATAGGTGTAGAGCACTCCGGTCACGCCAGCGTAGAAGGAGGCGATCCCGAAGGCGATCAATTTTGTTTTGAAAATATTGATGCCTATGATTTCCGCAGCTATGTCACGATCACGTACCGCGATGAACGCGCGTCCAAGGTAAGAGCGAAAGATATTGAGCGCCGCTAACACACCGATGAATAAAACCACATAGATCAAATAGTAATAATGGACATTCTCGACCATTTTTTTAGCCACGAATTCGCCGTTTTCAAACCATGGGAAAGTCGGCGGAACGATGTAGATGGAACCTTGAGCGCCGCCGCTCAGCCATTCCCAATGATTGATGATCCACTCGATGATGAGCTGGGCGGCAAGTGTCGCGACGGCTAAATATAGACCTTTGATACGAAGCGACGGTATGCCGAAGAGCATACCTGCGATGGCCGCCGCGCAGCCGCCGCCTACCAGTGCAATGATCCAGTGGGCGTCGGGAAACTCGCGCAAAATAACCGCCGCCGAGTAAGCCCCCACGGACATAAAAGCAGCATGTCCAACGGAAATTTGGCCGGTATACCCGATGAGTATATTGAGGCCTAAGGCACCTAGAGAGGCGATACCGATGAGATTCAATATGCCCAGCCAATACTCGGAGCCCAATAGCGGAACGATAACGAAAACCAATAGACAGATGACGCCTACGGTGATCTTGGGCAACGGTGCTTTGTAGATGGCCAAGTCGTCTTGGTAAGTTTTTTTGAACGTGCCTGTTTCTCTATTGAGCACGGTGCTTCTCTCCTGCTCCGGGCCTATGGACTACATCATATGGGCTTACACGCTACACGCGCTCGATAATCGGCTTGCCGAATAACCCATAGGGCTTGAACATCAACACTAAAATCATGACCACGTAAGGCGTCAGATCCTTGGTTCCGCCACCCACTAACGGGTCCAGATAACCAGCCGCCAAACTCTCCAGCAAGCCGATGATCAAGCCGGCAACGATAGCGCCGATGATGCTATCGAGGCCCCCTAGAATCACCACAGGAAATACCTTGAGGCCGATGAGCGCCAGTTGCGTATCCACGCCGGTGGCATTGCCCCAAAACACCCCGCCGATCAGCGCCACCACGCCGGCAATAGCCCACGCGATACCGAAATAGCGGCGCACGTTGATGCCCATGGCCAGCGAGACTTGCTGGTCGTCGGCGATGGCCCGAAGCGCGATGCCGCTGCGGCTTTTGATGAAGAACCACCCCACGGCGGCGAAACCGACGCCGGCTACGCCGCAGGCGATGAGTTCTATTTTATTGATGAGAATATCGCCCACGAATATGGGCTCGTCACTGATCGGCAGCGGCACACTGCGAGTTTCGATACCGAAGAGCATTTGCGCAAAGCCTTCGAGAAAGAAGGCGAGACCGATGGTGGCCATAATGATGGCGACCACAGGCCGGCCGATCAGATGACGCAATACTGCCCATTCGATGAACAAGCCCACGGCGACCATGATGACCAAAGCCAACACCGCCGCCAGCGCCAAATGCATATTCATCGACAGTAGCCAGAATGCGATCACATAGCCGGCAAACATGACGAACTGCCCCTGGGCGAAATTGATGACGTCCGACGCTTTGTAGATCAGTACGAAACCTAGCGCGACGATGGAGTAGAGGGAACCGACGAGCAAACCGTTGATCATAAGCTCGATTTCGTACATTCAATTATCCTCTGTTCTGGACCGCGCCCACCTCGGACACTAGGGCACCTGCTAAAAATGCACTTTTCCCGCGATTGCGGCGTCAGTTCCGTGCTCCAATCCTCAGGTATCACCTATACACTGCGGTTGCGCGCGCGGTGCTTCCTTGCACTCACGAAACAATGACTATTTTTAGTAGGCGCCCACTAAGCAGCTCGCGCCGGGACACTGGCGGCAGCCACTGACATCACCCTCAGATCAGCATGGATCTGCCCGCTGCGGCCATCTTCGTAAGTCACTACGATATCCGTTTCAACCCGGTCCGCATCACTGTAAAGCGCTTCTATCAGCGCACCGTAGCGCTCGGAGATAACGTTGCGGCGGATCTTGCGAGTACGGGTAATCTCGCCATCGTCCGCATCCAGCTCCTTGTTCAAAACCAAGAAACGCTGAATTTGCGTACCGGCCAGCTCACTGTCTTGCGCAAGGCCGGCGTTGATACGCTCTACCTCCCCGCGAACGAGATCATGGACCGCGGCTTTTTGCGACAGATCTTGATAACCGGTATACGCAACCCCCTTGCGTTCCGCCCAGTTTTCCATCGCATCGAGATCGATGTTGATCATCGCTGCCACATAATCGAGTTCCTTACCAAAGATCACCGCTTCTTTAATGTAGGGTGAGAACTTGAGTTTGTTTTCCAGGAACTGCGGCGCGAACAACGTACCATCGGCTAGCTTGCTGACGTCTTTGGCCCGGTCTATCACGCGAATATGACCGCGGTCATCGACGAAGCCGGCATCGCCTGACGCCATCCAGCCATCCGCATCGATAGTATTCCTGGTGGCTTCTTCATTCTTGTGATAACCGGCAAAGATATTGGGGCCGCGCAACAGGATTTCCCCGGCCTCGGAGATCTTCACCTGCGTGATATCCAAGGCCCGGCCCACCGTCTCCGAGTTAGCCTCTCCCTCCGGTTGATACACACACGCAGAACACGACTCGGTCATGCCGTAGAACTGCTTCAAGTTAAGACCGACAGCACGCAGATAGTCGAACACATCAGGTCCTAGAGGCGCACCGCCGGTATAGGCGCGGCGCACTCGGGTCATACCCAGTAGATCGCGCAACGGCCGGCGCACCAACCACTCACCCAAGCAATTGCGAAGCGCCAGACCCGCGGGAATGGCTGCACCACGCTGGCGCATCCGTTCCACTTTCAACGCCACTTCCATGAATGTGTTGAACAGCGCTCTCTTCAGCCAATCCGCTTCATCCATGCGCACTTGAATGCGCGTTAAGGTGCCCTCCCACGCAGCCGGCGGCGCCACCACGATGGTGGGCCCGATCTCGCGATAGTCGCGCTGTAGCGTATCGCGGTTTTCAGGGCAATTAACGGTCATGCGAATGGTGATAGCGGCGCCTACCGATAGCCAATAATCGCCCACCCAGGCCATGGGCAAATAGGCGATCAACTCATCACCGGTGCGCAGATCTTCGGCTTTCATGGTTTCGCGGATGGTGCTCAGCAAATTATCGTTGGTCAGCATGACCCCCTTGGGGTTGCCGGTGGTACCCGAGGTGTAACAGAAGACGCAAACATCCTCGCCATTACCTTTGCTCAGCTGCGTCTCGAAATATCGGGCATTGTTTTTGCCGTACTCGCGGCCTTGCTCTTCGACTTCCGGCAAGTGCACCAGCCACGGGTCTTCTCTCAATTGAAGTCCCCGCGGATCATCATAGATGACCTTATCCACATACCCCAGCCGATCTTTTATCTCGTAGAGCTTATCGATCTGTTCCTCATCTTCCGCGACGATGTAGCGCACCTCGGCGTGCGCCAGGACGAAGCCGAGTTCCTTGGCGATGGCGTCTTGATAAACGGCAACGGAAATGCCGCCTAGGGATTGCGCCGCCATCATCGCCATATACAGCCGCGGCCGGTTGTCGCCAATAACGGCCAGCTTATCGCCACGCTCAAAGCCCATCGCCGCCAACCCGAGCGCCAGCTCTTTCACCGCGTCGGCATATTGCGCCCAGGTCCAGGTGGTCCAGATACCGTGTTTTTTTTCGCGCAACGCGTCTTCATGGGGGAACTCGCACCCATTTTGCCGCAAGATCTTTGCCAGGGTGTCTTCACTCATAGCTAGACGCCTATCGGTTCATTGAGCGGGATCAATGCAGGAGGCATTCGTGCAGGGGGCATTCGTTCAGGCGCCGTGCCTACTAAGCCGCATGGTCTTTACCCAGATAGGCTTCGATGACGGCAGGATTTGCTCTCACTTCGTGCGGCGTCCCTGCGGCGATCTTGGTGCCTTGGTCTAGCACGATGATGTCATCGGAGATATCCATCACCACCCCCATATCATGCTCAACCAAAATCACCGCCGTATCGGACATCTCCACCACATCGAGCACATAGCGGCAGATAGACTCTTTTTCTTCGAGGTTCATACCACCCATGGGCTCGTCGAGCAAAAGCACCTTCGGCTCGGCCACCAACGCGCGGCCCAGTTCCACCCGCTTTTGCAAACCCAAAGGCAAAGCGCCCACATTGGTATTGCGTATATCGGTAATGTTCAGAAAATCGATAATTTCCTCGGCCCGGCGCCGGTGTTCGATTTCCTCCCGCATGGCCGGCCCCCAAAATAAGCTGCAAGCCAATACCCCGCGTTTCATCAGCATGTTGCGGCCCAGCAAGATGTTCTCTAGTACCGTCATGCCGGAGAACAGGGCCACGTTTTGGAACGTCCGCGCGATGCCCTTGCGCGCCGCCTGATAAGGGCGGATGTTGGTGATGGATTCGCCGTTTAGCTCGACGCTGCCGCTATCGGGTGGATAGACACAGCTAATGATGTTGATGAGAGTGGTTTTACCGGCCCCGTTGGGACCGATGATGGCGCGCACGCGCCCCGATTCGGCAGTCAGGCTGGCGCCCGACAGGGCTTGAACACCGCCAAACGATTTAGCGGCGTCGGCAACGACTAGTTTGTTCGCCATGATGGGCGGCCCAAACGGCCACGCCTCCGGTTGTGAGCGCCAGCGGTGCAGCGGGGAATAATGCTCTTGGCCGGCGTAGTTCCTCCTAAATTTTCCCAGGTGGCGCCGGGGCCGTTCTAGGGGCGGTTGGCCTCCTCCGAACGCCGGCTACTTTGATACACAGGTTTGTGATGTCCGTCAACTCGAAGCCAGCTCGAGTTGGCTGCGTTCATACAATTTCGCTATCTCATACGCGCTCGATATCGGCGCGGCCGAACACGCCATAAGGCCGCACTAGGAGAAACGCCAAGAGCACGGCGTACGCGGCCACGCTGCTCACGCCGCCGCCCAGGTAACCGGAGGTGAGGCTTTCCAGCCAACCGATTAACATAGCGCCCACCAAAGCACCGCGGATACTATCCAAGCCACCGATGATGGCGACGGGAAATATCTTGAGACCGACCAGCACCATACCGAACCCGCCGCCAGCCACGCCTGTCCACAGCACGCCACCAACCACCGCGATGGCGCCCGCGAGTCCCCAGACGAAAGCGAAACACCACTGTACGTCAATCCCCATAGCCATGGCCGCCCCCCGATCATCGGCCAGTGCCCGTAAAGCGATGCCCCAGCGGCTACGGGCGAAGCAATAGCTCACCGCACCTATGAGGGCGATGGCGATGGCGGCCACGGCCAGCTCATCCAGCGATAACAACACACCGGCCACTTCAACGGTTCCAGCAGGAATAGGCAACTCGATGTGCCTTGGCACCCCGGCGAACACCATGGCAGCCACGGCCCGTAGAAAAGCACCAAAACCGATGGTGACCATGATGAGGGCGATGGCGCGGCCACCGGCCAACGGCCTTAGCACCATGCAGTTGAAAATAACCGCCACCGCGTACATGCCCACACAAGCCAAGCCGATAGAGACGATGAGAGGCGCCGCCAACAGGTGCAGACCTACGGCGACGAAACTGGTGCCGAACATCACCCACTCGCCTAGGGCAAAATTGATGATGCGCGATGCCTTGTAGATGACGACAAAGGCCAGGGCGATCAGCGCATATAGAGAACCGGCGATGGCACCGTTGACGCTGAGTTCTACAAAGTAGCTCACGGCAGCGGCTAACTAACCCGGTGGCCGCAACCTTATCCAACCGTTTTCACGTTCCGTATCACCGTTCTCGTAACCCGGCTCGCCCGGCAATACGATGGTGTAATCGGTCTTCTCGGCGTTGCTGTAGCGCACCCGCACCTGCTCATCGGGCAGGCCGGCGCGGGCTGCCGCCAACACGGCAGCAGCGCAGTTGAAACCGACAAGACAACGCAGCATACCCACCGTCGGAGTCATCATGACCCATTGTTTACGCTCGCACCGGGCCAGGGCCTGCGCCGGTGTCACCCAAGCCCAACCAACCGTCTCATTGTCATCGTGTATAACGTCTTGCGCTTTAGGCGCACTGGTGATGAAGAACCGGGCGGAAAAGCGGCGGGGACTGCCGAGCGGGGTGATCCAATGGGCCACATAATGCACGGCGCTGGTATCCAACCTCAATTGGTGCCGCTTCACCACGTCTAGAAAAGTGCACTGGCGCTCGTTGAGGGCGGCGCGATCAGCGCTCAAATCGACACCATGCAACGGTGAGCCATCATACCGCCGGCCCAGCAACAAGCCGGTTTCCTCGAAATTCTCGCGGATGGCCGCCACCCAGTAAGCCAGCCCACCGGCCTCGACGCCGAGGATGGCGCTGGCCGCCCGATCATTCAAACCGTCACAGAAAGCTTCGAACTCATCGGCTTCACCAGGATCCACAGCGCCACCCGGAAACACCCACATGCCACCAGCGAACACCATATTGGCGTTGCGCTCGAGCATGAGCACTTCCAACCCTGGCCGATCGGCGACGATCATCACCGTCGCCGCCGCACGCACCTCGACCGCGTGCGGATCAAAAGGCGCCGCCCTAGCTTTGGCAGCGCTGCTCAAGAGCCACCCATCACGGCTAGCGGCAAATACATTTTGCGGCCAGTGCGCAGGGCGGCGGTTACCGCATCCGTCCACTCCATGTGCTTGACTCCCGTGACCAAGTCCGTCAGCTTCACCGTTTCAACGCCGCGGATGGCATTGACGAACTCCTCTTCCACCCGCCAGGCGTATCGCTTCTCCTCGGCAATGTCCACCACCGCCAACCCGGTGTCGCCGATCGAGCCGGCCTCCACTTGCAGCTTGCCGACCGCCCCGCAGACCCGGATAGTGCCCTTGGTGCCGCAGATATATATATCGATGCCGGGCATATGGCCCACGGCTGAGGACAGCGCGAAGCGCATCTGCCCGCCCTGCTCCAGCTCGCCGATGATGTCCAGATGATCGGGAATAGTCATGGCCACCCGCTTACCGGTCTCGTCGCGCCGGTGCTTAACCACCGTCTGTCCCACCGCTTGAACGCTCTTCGCCGGCCCCACCCAGCGCATGAAGCTCTCGTACCAGATCCCCATGGTCATAATGTTGTTACCGGACAGATCCCGATCCATGCGCCAGTGGGTGGGGCTATCCCATTGCGGGAAGTTGCTGCCCATGGCGATGCGGGCATCCAGGGTGATGAGATCACCGATGAAACCATCGCCGATGAGTTCCACAACCGTGGGGTCTATGGGAAAAGTGAGCGGTGCCGGGACGATCTGTGCCACCAGAGCCGGATTCATCCGCGCCGTCTCCAGCATGGCGTGCGCTTCGTCGGCGTTCATCGCCATGCGCGCTTCGCACAGCACGTGTTTGCCGGCGTCCAGGGCGGCCACGGTAAGCGGCGCGTGCATATACGGCCAGGTGCCTATACACACCGCGCCAATCCCGGGATCGTCGATGATCTCATCCCAGCTATCACACACCTTGGCGATACCGAATTGCTCGGCCACTTTGGCGCCCGAGGCGCGGGTGCGGTTCGCCACCGCCACCACTTCGACGTCCGCTTGGCGTTGCAAACCGGGAATATGTAGCTTGGTGGTATTTCCGCCGGCGCCTATCACGCCGACTCTAATCGTCTCTGCTCCCATGGAAGTGCCTCCGGTCAATGAATGTCATTAGCCATTTTGGTCAATAGCTACGTTGAATGGCATCGGCAAAGCGGTTGATGGCGGTCACGCCATCAAATGAATGCGGGAATACCAGCGGCAGCGCCTGCGCTGCAACCTTCACTACGGCGAGGAACGGCCCTGGCGCGTTCAGCATTTGTTCGCGCAAGGCGGGTAACTCATCGTCCTGGCGGATAGTACATGCATGGGTGATGCCGGCGCCCTTGGCGATCATCTCGAAGTCGGTGGGCCCGGCCGTGGCGGTGGGCTGCCCGCCGGTCTCTATGTAAGACTCATTGTCCATCACCAACAGGGCGAGATTTTCAGGCGCTCGATTAGCGATGGTGGCCAGCGCTCCCAAGCCCATCAACAGCTCGCCGTCACCGGTGAACAGCACCACCCGTCTTTCGGGCTGTGACATGGCCAGCCCGAGGGCGAACGGTGCCGCCTGTCCCATGGCGCCGATAAAGCAGAAATTGAGAGGATTGTCGCCAGCGTGGGTGAGATCCCAGGTACTGGATCCCAAACCCGACAAGGCCAATAGATGCGCAGGCCTATCTTCCAACAGAAACTTGACTGTATAGCGTCGATCGATACCGGTGCGTTCACTCATGGCATCAACCTTCCTTAAACTGCTTGGCGCCGATCATCTTTTGCGATAACAACACGGCAGCCGACTGGCGCGTGTTGTGCGCCAACCTCGCCGCCGCATCCACCGTCATCCCCACCTCCGTTTTGTAATCAGCCCTGAACAGACGCACGTTCATCGCCTCCAGCACGCCGGGCGTGCCTTGCCCCATCGGCACCTGCCAGGGAATGAACTCACCCCATTCACCGCGCATGGATACGATGGTCAAAAAAGGAATACGGCAGATGGCCGGCAGCGCCAAGGCATTAGCGCAATTACCCACGCCGCTCGATTGCATCAGCAGCACGCCTTTACGGCCACCGGCCCAAGCGCCACAGATAAGTCCGATGCCGTCCTGCTCCGTGGTCAGCGTTACCACATCCATGTCATTGGCCGCTTCGCACATTTTAATCAAAGGCGTGTGGCCAGCATCGGGTACGTGGGCCATCAAGGAGAAATCTTGTTCGCGCAATACGTTGAAGATATCCAGGTGCCAATCTACAGAATCCGGATCACTCACTTGAAACTCGCTTCATCTGAGCCTACAACGGGCGGTAGCGCGGCGCATCATACCCAAGCCGGAGCGTTGCAGGCAGTTCCTTCAGGCGGATAGCCCGTACGATGATGGCAAACTCCGAAGCAAGGCGAGGGCGAATGGCACCGAGCAATCAGCTTGAACAACAACAACAGCCGCCGCCGTTGACAACCTGTTGCCGGAGTTCGAATGGGTCTCGCGAGCACTGCGCACAGGGAAAACTCATCCAGTGGAACCGCTTGGCGAACCGCTCAGGTCGGCGGGACAAAACCTACCGAGTCCGAAGTGAGCATCGGCCCCCACAGGGCGCGGGAGGACAACGGGATCATCGAATTCCAACTCGAACCAAGCGACCACCCGATTCGTCCAGCGCCACCCGCCACTATGGTACAAGTGTGTACGGACCGTCGTCAGCTTACGCGCTGAACTCGGGCCGCGTGTCGCCGTAACCCGAGGCGTCGCGCCCGTTGCCGCCCTCACCGATCTGCGAAGCTGCTCGATCAACATCAGTTCGTGTCGTCCGCGACGCGAGTGCAACGGGGTCAAGTAGGGCGTCCGGTTCAGCGCGCGGGACAGAAGCATGTCCTGGGTGCCTATCAACACGGCCTCGCGTTCCGGGTGGCTCTCCCACTGCGCAGCCTCATCGCCGCCCATCAGGCGCAACACGGGCACATCGTCGCGGGTCCAGTCAGGTCTATAGGAACCGGTCGAAGGCCGTTGCAACCAGCCCAGATTGGACAGCCACTCGATGGCGTCGCGGTACACTGCTGATCCACGAGCGCTCGCATCGGTAGGCAGTAGACGAACCGCCGGGGCGTATGTCGTCGAACAAATTCGCCGGGGCACCCTCGGCGGCGCCACGCCCACGAAAGGACGGTCGCTACGGTCTTTCCGCATCCGGTCGGTACAGCGAGAACTTCTGGCAAGTCGGGACGAGTGGCGAGTTGGTCTTGGTATTCGTATGGCCCCTCGTCCAGCCCGGTCGCTGCTTTGAAGAAGCCCGGAAAAGGGCGATGGATCAATTCACACCTCGGTTAGTGTGCGGCTTATCTTGAGATTCCGTGGACGAGTAATCCTGCATTTGAACCCGCGCGGCGCGGCAGCTTGAGATTACGGCGCATGGTCTTGAAGCTTTCAGGTGCGTCAATCGTTGCTCCCTATGCCGGATTCCGTCGAGATCCTCCTCGCACCCGGTCGCGCTCGGGTCGCGCCTGAGAACGTGGCGGCGGACAACGCCACGATAGCGACGCAGGTCTCCGGCTCGCCTCACGGGCATGAGCGCCCGTCGAGCGCCTCTTTGGCGAACTCGACCACGAGTTGGGTGGTCTAGACGTCGTATCCGTCGGCGATCTTCTCGATGCGGTTCCACCGTCACGCCGCGACCCGGATAGACTTCGCCACCCTCTGTTTCACAAGTCTCACTCCGCCACTTCTGCGTTTTCGATGGCCGTACCATGTGGTTACCGCTCCGAATTTCGCCGTGTGAGGCGGTATTGATGAGCCTGCCGAGTGGACAGCGGGACTGCCCAAGAGTGGCGTCGGCCGCACGCTCAATCGCTTAATCCGAGCGCTATCAACGCGGAGCGCAACCCCGCGCGCAGTCACTTCGAGCGCCCGGTAGGAACTCTCCTCGACCGGCGTGTATGCTCTCGGCTCACGCGAAACGCCCGCTCGGGCGCAACTTTTTCCGGCCAGCGCCTGGCGCCTTATGTCATTGAAAACGCGGGGGAAGCACGACAGGCATGCGCTTGACACGCCCTCACCTTCAGGTGCGTGGAGTGTGAGAACCAAGACCCCGACGGGGGTCGAATTCGGCGAAGTTGCCCTGCACACCGTTACCGGCTTGAAACGCCGGCGCCGCAAGGGATTGGAGCCGTCGCGGCGATTGAGCGAGACGACCGGCCCGCAGTCTCCGAGCGCATTCCGCGTTGTCGTCCGGGTAACAGAACGCATGTCTTGGTGCAAGTCGCCAGCGGTGTTCATCACACCTGGCGCCCCGAGGCCGGGAGCGTTCCCTCAGCGCACACGCGCAGCCGCACATGTTCCGCCGAACACCGGAGCGCTGCGCACTCGTTACCGCGGCGTCAGCCGCACGGACTCCGGCAACAGTGCCGGCACGACTGCGGACGCCGTGCGGATACCGGTGAACGGCGCAGCCGTCACCGGCGAGATCGGGAGTGCAGGGGCGATGCGCCGAGGTGATGCCCGATACCGGCTTAGCCGGCGAGGGCAAGCGAGGCGGACGCCTCCATAGCGAGCACGGCGGGCGGTGAAGGGTTGCCGATGCGGCGCTGCCTGCGCCGCCGCACCGGATGATGACGGAAGGAATTGACGGGCCGCACCGGCGCACCGGCACGGCCCATTGTCGCGTGCGGCCTACGCCGCGACTTTCTGGACGGGGATTCCGAGCTGCATTGCCTTCTCGACGAGGTTGTCGGTGATGCCCGAGCCCGGGAAGACGACGGTGCCCTTCGGCATGAGGTTGAGCAACTCGCCGTTGCGGCGGAAGGGTGCGGCCCGTCCGTGCCTGTTCCAGTCCGGCTTGCACACGACCTGGTGCACGCCGTTCCGTTCGGCCCACTGCGCGGCGAGCTTCTCGACGCCGGAGCCGCCGCCGTGCACGAGCACCATGTCGCGGTACTTGGCGAGCATCTTGTCGAGGCGGGCGAACACCGCGTTCGCGTCAGTGACGTGTTTGCCGCCCGTGACGGCAACCAGGGTGCCGTTCGGCAGGCGCGCGCGGGTCTCGCGTGGCGGAAGTCGCGGGCGTCGATGGCGGCGGAGGTCAGTCCGGGCCTCCTTGGCTGTACGGCGCCCGGCAGGCGAGGAACCCACTTCCCTCCGTCCCGGCCGGGCGCTTGCCCGGCACCCGCTGTCCTCGACCTCCACAACGTCGCGAGCGCCGCCCATACGAACCGCTCAGGTCCAGCCCGCCACTCTCGCGGTGATCGGAGCGTCGCTGACAAACTCGACCTCATCGAGCGAAAGTTTAGCGAACACCAGGCTGGCGGCGGCCTCGGCTTCGGTGTCGAACGGCCCGTGCTCGGTGCCGGTGTCGAGCTCGATCACGGCGTAGCTCGGTTCCCACGCCGGGATGCTCTTGAAATGCGCGAACCGCTCGCAGGACCGCTTCGCGCACTCGGGACAGCGGCAGGCGCCATGGGCCGGGCCTCCACAATCCGTGCAGGCGTCTGTCGCACGCCGGCGGGCATACCGCTCGCGGGCACGTTCGTTTTTCACGCTGTTGTCGCAGCGCTCACTCTCGACGGCGGCGCCCACGCCACAGCGGGATTCGCCGCCGAAGGCCGGCCGTAGCGCTCGCGATCGGCGATGCGGCGCGCTTCGAGGCATCGACCGCACACCGCGCCGCCCTCGACAGGAGGCCGGCGGCGGGACGGCGGGACGTCCGCAGAGGCGCGAAATCAGCCCTTCTGGCGGCGGTCGGCAAAATTCCCAGACTCCGCCAACCCCAGAACTGCACGCCGCAGTTGGGCAGCTCGACCCCCGTGGCGATGATGATCTCGTCGCGGGCGGGGCGAATGTTCTCGATGGCCTTCAGCGGCAGGATCGTGTCGCGCGCCTTGCGCCGGCCCTTCGTCTTCGCGCCGTCGGCGGCGACGGGGACGATGTCGCCGTTGGCGAGGGAGCGGAAGGTCTCGACGACATAGCGCTCGTCTTCGAGACCGCCGCCGACGAAGTGGGTGAGGAACGTGCGCGCGCCGCCGCGCGGTGCGAGTGCCGCCTCCTTGGAAGGATGATAGGGAACGGCGGCAGCAGCCTCTCTGCGGACCGTCTGCCCCCGCGCCCGCTTCCGGCCGGACCTCTCCTCCCGGCGGCGCGAGGCGTTTCGGGGGGGTGCCCGAACGGCGGTTGTCCCGACGGCTATACGGATATGCGCAGGCGGTGCATGATCGCGACCGGCGCTCTCGTCAGATGGGCGGCGGCACGACACAAGGACCCGGGAAGCAACGAGGCTGGAATGACAAAGACCACGCTCGGTGTTATAGAACACGGGCATTGAGCGGCGGGCTTGGGGATTGCGGACATTCAAGACCAAGGCGTTTGCCCGGTTCGCCGGTCATGAGGGAATCGACGATGCCGCGTTGTGTGAGGCCATCGACCGCGCCCGGAGCGGTGCGGTCGATGCCGACATGGGCGGCGGCGTGATCAGGCAGCGCATCGCTCGCAAGGGAGGCGGGTTCCGCACGATTGTGCTGTTTCGCCGGGGCGAGCTGGATATCTTCCGACGGCCGGCCGATACGTATCTGGCGCTGGAGCCGTCGGGCTCCGCGGCGGCGCAGGCGGTTGGGGCGATAGTCGAGGTGAAGTGCGATGACCAAGCAATACAAGAGTGAAGCGCTGGCCGCCGCGCACGAGGCGGCGCTCGGACTGGCCGAGGCCGGTCTGATGTCGAAGCAGACCATGAAGGCGTTCGACGGGATGTGCCTGACGCCGGTCGAGGAGATGGCGCCGGAGGACATCCGCGCGCTCCGCCTTCGCGAGAGCGCGAGTCAGGCCGTGTTCGCTCGCTACCTCAACGGTGACGACCGGGCTGGTGAGCCAATGGGAGCGCGGCGAGAAGCGTCCGCGCGGAGCGTTGCTGACGCTGGTGGCGAAGAACGGCCCCGGTGCGGTTGCGTGAAAACACACATTGCTCGCGCCTGCGCCCTGCGCGCCAAAGGCACGCTCGGGTTCGATCCGGCCAAGCGGTTGCGCCATGGGCGCTAAATCTGCAATCGAGTGGACCGACGCCACCTGGAATCCGGTGACCGGTTGCACGAAGATCACCCGTGGCTGCGACCACTGTTACGCAGCGCGCTTCGCCGAGCGCTGGCGCGGCGTTTCCGGGCATCCCTACGAGCAAGGGTTCGACCTGCGACAGTGGCCGTCGCGGCTCGATCAGCCCGCACGATGGCGCAAGCCGCGCATGATTTTCGTCAACTCCATGAGCGATCTGTTTCACAAAAACGTAGAGCGCAGCTTCCCGCCGGTGCGCAACTACGGTTTGCTTCATGGCAACGCCAAGCCATTATGGCGGCTCGTGCAGTGGGTACTGCACATCGCGCCGGCGCCGGTGTCACCCAAAACGGCTAGACCTTTTCACTGCCCGCACTGCGGTTCTCCCATGCGAGGTGGGTCGTTCATACCAAACAGGGCGTTTATCTCGCCACTCGGACCGCCGCTACCGGGGGGGTGAGTCACGGCATGGCTGCCTGAAACGCTAGCCTTGCGGCGCCGGCGATGGTATTGCGCCGCCACACTCACTATAGGGAGGGTGGGTCTTGGGCTATGGCATCCTCCAAGTTTGGCCGGGCTGGCTCAGGCTACCGCTCGGCTTCAACAAAGCCCAAATTCCGCCAAACCCCGCCTGCCGCCGAACACCTCGAACTAATTGCCATACACTAAGGCTGCCCTAACCCCGGGCTTGTCCAACACCGGAGCAGGTCGCGGCTACGCGCGACCTAGCCTTATTTGTTTTATTTCTTGGATTCAAGCAATAAGTGCATAACCCATGACTCTTCTTGCATCTATTCCAGTCAGTTCCTTAAACATCTCATAAGGAGTCCTGTAACTAAGGCACTTTCCGGGTCTGCTGTTTAGCTCGGTAGCCGAATTATAATCTGGTCTCTTCTGTCAAGAGATGGATGCCCATTATGAGCCGTGCGGAAATAGTCAAGCGCGGTCATGCAGCTGCTACCTTGCAAGTCACCATTTCTTTAGGGCACCGCTAAGAATGCACTTTTCCGCGATTGCGGCGTCAGTTCCGTGCTCGAATCCTCATGTATGACCTATCACTGCTGTCCCATGGAGCATACTGATTCCTTGAAATTTTGGAACAACTGCTCTCATGTTTCAAACACAATGCCATAGTCAATTTTCTATGTAAATCAATAGCTTATACGCTGTGCTTAACTATTTTGCGGGACAGCATTGATGACCTATGCATTGCGGTTGTGCGTGCGATGCTTCCTTGCACTCACGAAAAAATGACTATTTTTAGCGGTGCCCATTGGTTTAAGCAGCGCCCGTGCAATTCAGGCATGCGCTGGAAGGAGGCTGGAGCTCAAGCCGTTCTTTCATTGCGTGGGTTGACACACACGGATGCTCGTTGGGATCAATGTTGGCGTAAGCTCGATCAGTATGGATTTGATTGAGCTGCTTAAATACGTCATATTGAGAGCGCATCCACTGAGGCAACGTCTATTCGGGCGATATTTATTCTTCGAGTTTGAGCGGTGACTCCGGCGCGGGAACGGGTGACGCACCGGGTTCCGGGAGCGCCGCGTTCTGGTCCTCGGCGTCCTTCTTCTGCTCAAGAGGCTCCAAGAGTTCGTCCATGCGTTTAGTGGCGGTCGCCAAGCGCCAGTCGCCCACTTCGAACAACCAAGACGCCCACCGGCTATTGCGTTCCTTCACCTCGGCTTCCACCGCTTCACGGCTAAGACGCATTATGTTCTCGGAGCCCGCCGCGCCGCTTGCCGGTTCATCGCCATCCGTGGCTTTTTCCTCGGCAGGCGGCTCATGCTCGGCTTGCGCTGCCATATACGCCGCTTTGAACTGCAGTCGAGCCGCGTCCTCATCCAAGCTGCCGAACATGCTGACGCGCATTCCATCGTAGGTATCTATATCGATGCGTAGCTGTTCTTCAGGGGTGTTATCCGGCGTCAGTTTTGCCACATCGTCCAACGAAAAATTCAAAATACCGGTAATAAAGCTGCGCACAATATATTCGCTGGCCACTTTTCTACCGGCGGGGATATCCTGAAGCTGGTACTCCTGTTGTTGTCCGGGCCGGCGAATAACGGCCACTGTCTCACCGTCTGCGTGCCGCACCGTTACCCGTTCAACCCGTTTGCCATCTAGATCGAACAACTTTTCGTCCAGCCAACCGACGATATCGACCACATTGGGTAACGACCCTTCAGCCATCCATGCTTGTGGATCGCCGGGCACTCGAACGTAGAACTCACTCGCGCTCGGGTGGCGTCTGGATGGCCGGCGATCCCCTAGTATCAAGCTGGCCAAAACACCTGCGCTCTCGTTCTCCAGCGTAATACCCTGCGCATTGGAGCCTTCGGTGCCGGGTTCTTCCAACCCAAGCGCCGCGTAGCGCTCCGGCTTCGCCGTTTTCTTCTCTACTCTTCGAAGATTGCTAAGACCGATAAGAAGCTGTTGCACTTTACTCCGATCGGATAGGTAACCACCGCGTTCCTCGACCACCCAATTGTCATCCACACGTCGAATAGTGACCGCACCCTCATTGGTTTGACCACGAATGCGGGTGGTTGCGTTAACCTCCGTCACTAACTTCGGAAAAAACAACTCGCCGGCACTCAACGAGGTATCGCGGTCACGCGATTCATAGCTGCTGTACGCGGCGTAAACCAACCCTGCCGTAACGAGCACCAAGACGACAAAACCAATTGTTCTACCCATTGCCGTACTGCCTCATTTAGCTAGCTGCCACTCTTCTTCGCTGCGCCCGCCAGAAAGCCACCAACAATCCAACGATGATCACGAACAGCGGCATCAAACCGATGTTCAACATGCGTAGATTGAATTCGAGCGCATCAATATTCTTGCTCCTCTCGTGCAGCACTGTTCTTAGCTCCTTGCGGATGCGAATCTTCTGTTGGCGAAACCGCTCGATCTCCGCTTGCTGCTCGGCGCTCAACACCAGCGCTTCCGCACCAGCCGTGGGTTTGGACTTTTCCAATTCCACCAGGCGTTGCTCCGTCGTCGCCAATTCACTGTTTAGCTGCTGCTCTTTTTCGCGGAAGCGAAGTCCCGCTTCCCGGCGGATATCGTCGATGCGGCTGAACGGGCGGGAATAACGGCCACGGCTGCGCACACTGATGAGATCGTTCGAGCCAGTCAGGATATCCAGTACATTGATGACAAAACTACCATTGCCGGCGGTGGGCACCGCCAGGCGCGACCCGAGCAACGATTGCACTTGCACCCACATACGATCTTCGAGCAGATCGGTATCGGCGACGACCACTATATTGGCCGGCGCGGCACTGGTGCTTAAGTGCTCCTTGGCGGCAATATTCGAGGTATCCGCCGCATCCTCGTTCTGCGACTCGCCGGATACAGGCGTTGGCGCACCGCTCGGGAATGCACTGTCAAGCGTTCCGGCTAAACGCGCCGCCAAGACAAACGATTGACCGGCCGGCTTGTAGCTGTCCAGCATCGCTTGCGGATCGGCGCCTCGTGCCAGTGAGCCAATACCCAGTACAGACGCGCTATCGCTGGAAGTGACCAATGGTATAAACGTTACGTCGCCGGCCGTTTTGTCCTCCAATGCGCCAGCGCTCGCGAACACCAATTTGCCGAGATTAGCCGTCGCGGTTTCTGTTTTATTCAATCGCGACTGAGGCAGTTCGATCCACGGTGGATATGCCATCGTGACAACACGGCCCTGGTATTGAAAACGCACTTTAAGTGCATGTTGCAGATCACCGACGAAGGTAATCGTGTCCATACCCACGCCCCATGCCGTCAACAACTTGGAAAAGTCCGAAGCACGGTTAGTCACCGGCTGCGGCATCATCGGGCTAGGGCGCTCCGCCTCGGAATTAGGATCCACAAACGCCAGCGCACGCCCACCGCGCATAACGAATTGATCGATGGCATAAAGTGTTGCATCCGACAGCTCCTTAGGATGCACGACCATCAACACATCTATCTGTTCATGGATTTCCTTGATATCGCGCTCCAGGTTGCGCACTTCGAAGGTTTCGCCGATCTGCTCCATGATGATCCACGGCCGACCGGCACCGCCACCCATCATCGGGGCCATACGCTGCGGCGCACCGTCGATCGGCAACGTAGACAACACCCCGAGTACAGGGGTCTTGGTATCCAACAACTGCCAAATTATCTTGGTGAGATCATATTCCAGGAATTCTTCACGCTCGGAGGACAGATAGGGCACGACGACCTCGTCATCGAGCGAGTTGCTGGCCGCTAAGCCGAAATAAAAATTAGTCCCTTCAGCGCCCAGAGGAATACCGTGCAAGCCGTAACCCACGGCCCGATCTTCATCTTCCGAGAACGGCTCCGGATCGATGATCTCGAGCCTGATCATGCCATCGGCGCGGCGTTGATACTCCACCAACATATCTTTGACGCGGTTGGCAAACGTGGTGACACCCGGGTTTTCCAGGGCTAATTGTTCGGACAAGAACAACCGCAAAGTAACCGGCTCATCGATCGCTTCGATGGTATTGATGGTACCCTCGGATAAGGTAAAAGCCCCCTGCTCGGTGAGATCGATACGCACCCCGGTGAAGGTCAAATTGCTGAATAGGTTGAGCGCCACCAGCGCCACTAGCCCGACGAGCAGGCCAATTCCAGAAAGAATTTTATTGCTCATTTATTTAACTTCTCCTCAACCCGCTTTTTTCCACTCGATGAATACCGCATTGGCAAATAACCAAAACGCGATCAGTGAGAGAAAAAATACGGCATCGCGTAAATCGATAACGCCTTTGGCAATGGAATTGAAGTGACTCAAAAAGCTGAAAGAGCTGATAAGAGCGACCACACTGTCGGGCGCCCAACCGCTGAAAAACTGCAACACTAACGGAAATCCGCTCAACACGAACGCCAAACAAACAACAGCACTCATAACAAAAGCGATAACCTGATTGCGGGTGAGCGCCGACAAGCAAGAGCCGATGGCAAGAAATGCACCCGCCATCAACAAACTGCCCACATAGCTGGCAGCTATTACGCCGTTGTCGGGCTCACCCAGATAGTTGACCGTCATCCACATGGGAAACGTCAGCGTCAACGCGATGGCGGTAAACGCCCACGCGGCCAAGAACTTAGCCACCACCGCCTGAGTCATGGTGACGGGTAGCGTCAACAGCAGCTCGATCGTTCCGCCGCGGCGCTCTTCCGCCCACAAACGCATTGACAACGCCGGGATCAAAAATAGATACAGCCACGGGTGGAAATTAAAAAAAGCGACTAAATCAGCTTGCCCCCGGGCGAAGAAATCACCCAGATCAAACGCAAAAATACCACTTAGAAAAATGAAAATGACCAAGAACACATACGCGATCGGCGTGGTGAAATAGCTGGTCAGCTCGCGTTTGAAAATAACCCAGATTGTGCTCACGACGGCTCCCCCATGTTCCCGCTCTGCGTGATGTCACGAAAAACTTCATCCAAGCGGCCCTTCATCACCTGTAGTTGGTGCAACGCCCAACCCTGCTCGCGGGCCAGCTCGCCTATCGCGGCAGCGATCAAAGCGGCGCCGTTTGGCCGCACCAGGAAGGCCGCTGCGCCTTGCACCTCGGACAATGGGCTCACCGCGCCCACACCGTCCAACTCGCCGAAGGCACGGGCGGCAGCCTCAGCGTCCGGGCAGCTCAACACCACCCGCACCGCGTTATGGTCGGCCGAGTACGCCAACAATTGCTCCGGTGTGCCATCGCTTAAAACTTTGCCGCGGTCGATGATCACGGCCCTGGAGCAAACAGCATCCACCTCTTCCAGGATATGGGTCGAGAGTATGATGACTTTGTTCTCAGCCATCTCTTGGATAAGCGTGCGGACCTCGTGTTTCTGATTCGGATCCAAACCATCGGTCGGCTCATCGAGAATGAGCACATCCGGGTCGTGCAATATCGCCTGAGCTAAGCCGACCCGCCGCTTGAAACCTTTGGACAAAGTCTCGGTACGCTGGTGCAACACCTCTTGCAGATGCACCCGCTCGATCACATCGTCAATACGTTGCTTCTTCTGCGCCCTCTTGAGACCGCGCACATCGGCGATGAAATTCAAAAAACCCAGAGGCGTCATATCGCCATAGAGCGGCGCACCTTCAGGGAGATAACCGATGCAGGCTTTAACTGCTATGGGATGCATGTACAGGTCGTGACCATCGACCCGGACACGGCCACTGTCGGGGGTCAGAAAGCCGGTCACCATTTTCATGGTGGTGGATTTGCCGGCGCCATTCGGCCCTAGGAAGCCCAATACTTCACCGCGGCCGACGTTGAAAGAGACGCCATCGACCGCCGTTATTGGGCCAAATTGCTTTGTTAGTGCTTCTATCTCGACCATGCTGGACATGGGTGCCTCCTCGAACTATCCCTTCGTCCTCGCTGCTTGAACCGCATCCGGCACGGGTGACGGCTGAGCTAAAAAAGCCGTGCACGCAAACACCCGTTCGTTAGGACGCGCGAGAGATGGGGACAGCAGGGCCATTTTCAACCCTGGTGCCGTCATCCCCGTTCGGATCCGAGCGAGTACACGCAGGCGGTGAGGCGCACTGCGCTGGCGGCTTGCTCAAGCCGGCAACCGTTCAGGTGCGCGCATGACAAAAGGCCATAAGGCCGCAAGGCCGTTATCGGATCACATCTATTTCCCTACATCGCTACAATGCCGCTCAAGGGCACTTCTAAAAATAGTAATTTTTTCGTGAGTGCAAGGAAGCACCGCGCGCAGAACCGCA
>JAAHTH010000752.1_pt1 | contig 30367 bp, 37 predicted proteins | sample 6116091 | NCBI WGS metagenome assembly JAAHTH01 (sample SAMN13939990, study PRJNA603662) | sponge metagenome | isolation source: marine sponge | host: Mycale hentscheli | place: New Zealand | collected 2006
TAAAAGGAAATTCTTTAATGTTTAGTTGTTGTGCTATTGTTTTCATAGTTTTTTTAAATCTTTCATTCTTTTATAAATTTACGTAGGTAATCAATAGGGTTCTCACATAGTACCATTTGTTGTAGGTGGTATTGCCAAGCAACCAATCCTAAATGTTTTGGGCTACCTGCTGCCTCATGTAATTCTTTGAGTGGGTCGTCATCTGTTCCAAGATAAGACAAATCAGCACCAAACTGATTAACAGGTTTATCTCCCCAAAATGCTTTAGCAAAGTCGTGAGAGAAGCAAACATTCTGAGCCTGTCGCTCTAATGGATTTTCATTATACTGATACAGTAAGTCGGTTTTAAAGTTAGAACCCTGCCTCCATCCATTCTCTATAGCTACCTCAATAGCTTTCTGTAGTACTTCTTTATCTTTCATAGTACACTTTAGTTTTAAAATATTTAGCTATAGCCTCCGACCATAATGGAACAAAATGTTCATTAGGTACAAAGACTTTAATTTGATGTTCAAATACATTTTCAGTTTTATTAAAAACACTTAAATACAATGTTTTATCGTTATGTCCATAACAAGAACCTACAGAGTATTTAACCGAAGGTGTTGGTGGTGTTATTTGTGGAAACATTGCTTCTAACTCTTTATCTTTCATCTTTATTTAGTTTTAATTCCTAATTTTTTAGCTCTTTTTTCAATAGCTTCTATAATGTCAATACCTCCTATCCATCTTACTTTTTGACTGTTATAGCTTGATATAAATATATCATCTGGATAAGACATTAATAGTTGAGCAGGATAATCTGGTATGTAATTTTTCATTCGTTCATCTTCCTCTTTACAGAACTCTTTCCATCTTCTACGAAGATCTTTAACCTCTTCAGGATTATTAAAGTCTATTGGTTTGTAAGTTCGCACATTGTCCTGTTCCATTATTTGAGCAAGAATACCCTTACCTAGTTTTAGTTCGTCACTCATCTTCTTCAGTTTTAAAAAATTCATCAAGTTCTTCATGTGTCATATCCTTCACTATATCCCATAATGGAGAAGACTCATCTATGACATGAACCTTATTAGGTCTGCTTACCTTTATTCCTACTGATGGTTCATTCATTTGCATATCATCAACTTCAAATCCTAAATCCTCAAAATAAAATTTAACTGCCTTAAATGTATTCATAATTAGTCCTTTTTATTTTTAGTTAATTTTATTAAATTTTCAACTTTATAATTCATATCAAGTCTAACATTGTTAATATACCTTCTAGTAAAGTTAGCGCCTTTAACTGAATAAAGCTTTAAATCTAAATAGAAAGCAATCATATAAAAATCTTCTTTTGCTCCTTTAAATGTTTTTTTCATAATATATATAATTAATAACAGAGAGCCAATAAGGCTCCCTGTCTGGCACATCTATAATTTAAGATAAAATTAAATTATAGTTTTTATTTACAAAATCTTGCACTAATCTTGCATTAACTTTTTTGTGTGAATTAAAATCAATATTTAATTTTTGAATCCACATACCAGGTTTACCCGATTGAATCTCTAATTTTTTAGTTATGTTCTTGTTTGATGTAAAAAAAACTAAGTAATTATACTTAGTATCTAATTTTATATAATATTTATTTTTTTTTTTAAGATCTTTTATAAGTTCAAAATTATTTTTACTTATTTTTTTTAATACAACAATATTAGTAATCTCACTATTTTTAATTTCACCTTTAATTTTTAAATAATTAGTTTGTGTTTGTGCTGAACAACTTCCTATTACTATAGTTAATAGAATTAGTGTTAAACTTAAAATAATAATAAATCCTTTAAAATCTTTCATATTATAATGTTTTTAATTAATAACAAAGAGCAATTAAGCTCTTTGTCTTTTATTAATTAAGTCTTACATAATTGATACTATTACCAAATATGTCTGACGCTTTAATTTTTGTACCAACAAATAATGATGATGAACATTCTAATACTTTTAACATTAAATATGTTTTACCATACTTATTAGTCCATGGAAATGGATGAACCCACATTGTTAAATTCTTTTCTTTTTTATCAAAGAAATTAGAACTTAATGATATTCTAATTTTATTTATATAGTGACCATCCATCTCTACCATTATATTACCTCTTCTCTGTACTCTGTACATTAAATTATTCATCAATTCTCTACCAATTGATGATTTTGGTACTTCATTTTTTACATTTTCCACAACTTTTAAGCTGTTTTCCTTAATTAAATCTTTTAAATGTGCCATTGTTCTCTCTTTTTTAGTTACTGTTTTTGTAAGTTAATTCTTACAGATTATTTATATAATAATTATTTATCTCTATATTCTTCTAAATAATTACTTCTATTCCACGTTATTTTTCTTATAATATCTTTATCTTCTATTATATCATTTATTGTCCAGCAATCCAGTCTGTACCACCAATTCACTGTTTTTAATTCATATTTTAATAGCTCTTGTAATGTTAGCTCTTTATATGATTCTGGATTATCAAAACAATATTCAATGTAGATCATTAAGCTATTGTTCCAGTCATCTACTAACCCTTTTGTGTACATTACCCTTAGAAATGTTAAGTATAGCATGGCTATTGTAAAAAAAATCCACATAATTTTTTAAGTTTAAATTAATAATTTTCAGTCTGTAACATCAATGACGTTTATACTGCCACGTTGCCTTTTTTAAAAATAAGCATATCCCAGAAATACTTAATGCTTTAGCATTAATAACAACGCATGAGCGAAGCGAATATCCTTATTTAAAAAAAATAAGCAATTAATATATTTCTATATAAATTGCTTATTATTATTATTATACTGGTTTAATGCTTTTTAATCTTTGAAAGTTATCTTCTATAGTTAATTCAAGCATATATACGCTATTAACACCTAATGTTAATGCGTTTTGTAGCATTGGCATATATTGTTCAGCATCCATAGTAAATTTACACGCATACTTAACTTTTGTACCGTAACCTCCACTAATATATGTTATGCTTTCATCAGCATATTTTTTGCGAATATTTTCTAATTCTTCTATTGTTGAAAATTCTATTGGCATATTATTTTCTTTAACAGGTTCAAGAATATTCGGTAAATTCATAAATGCATTAGTTAGAGCCTCATTTTCTGTATGCTCAATAAGATAAGCTAATTTTCTCAAGCTTTTAGCAAATCTATCTGCTGTAGACATTGAAATAAATTCATCGTGTCCAACTAATTCATCTTGTATAATTTCAGCATCTTCATTAAATGCTGAAAAACTAAGTTTAATACCTAGCTTATTGCTTTTAGCACCAATGTGTGCAACAACTGAAGTTAATTCTGCTATACCAGATTCCATTTTCTTAATTTTGAAATTGCTTGTAGATTCTAATACTGCATTACCACTTAAATTAAATAAATTTTCCATTACTATAAATTTTAGTTAATATTTAATATATAGGTTAATCCTATATACAAAGAGCAACAAAGAACAAAAACATTCCTTGAAGCTCTAAAATTTATCGTAATACCCAACGAACTACTGAACAGTCAATAAAATCTCTATAATCTATATTTATAGGTAGTTTTATAGTTTGCTTAGTACCGTCGTAATGGTACGTAATTAATGTATAATATTTTTTCATAATATTATGTTTAAATTAATAACAAAGAGGCTATAAGCCTCTTATTGATTCATCAATTATGTGAAAATTATCTAATTCACTAATTGATAATTCTGATTGTAATAAATACTCTTGTAATGCTAAATCGTCCATAAAAAAAAATTTAAAATTAATAACTAAGTAGCCAATAAGGCTACTTTGTTATTATAACTATCATACCTGCAATGCAGGTATAAATAAATCCTGCTAGAAATAACTCGTTGCTTTGCATTGCGAATGACATTATTAATAATGCTAATGGTAATACATTAAGCATTAAAACTTTGGAAAAGAAAATAAAATGTTTCATTAAAAAAAAATTTAAAATTAAATATTATTGTCTTTATGACAATAATACAAAGAGCATTAAAGCTCTTTGTTAATATAATTATTACCACTAATTTCTAAATATGCAACATAAGCCTCTGGGTCACATTGAACCCTTTCTCTTAAATCTTTCCATTCATCAGAAACTTTAAACTCTTCGTAACTTAACATTTTATTCATAACATATATTTTTAATGTTTATCAACTTGATAAACAAAGAGCTGTTAAGCTCTTTATTTTAACAAACAAATGTTAAACACTATCATATCGCTAGTTGTATGTATTTCATACTTTACTAACTTATCAATAGTTTGCCAAGTATTCAGCTTTTGCTGAATATCTTTGATTGCTTTTTCATCAGAAGCATTAACTGATTCAATTTGTACTTTGTACATAATAAATAATTTAATGATTATACTGAATTGTATAATCAAAAAGAAAAAAAGAACTTGTGCTAACAATATTAATGTAATTGTCTTTATGACAATTATATTAACATTATGATAATTCTATTAACACAATGACAATTTTACTTGCAACTGTCAAAAATAACGACTAACTTCGTAACTCAATACAACGCTTTTTAAGACAACACAATACACAATGAAAATAATCATTCTAACGATTGTAGGGCTACCCTCTCAAGCTTTTACTGTAGTTAATTACAATTAAAACGTGTTTCAAGTAGCAAAAAAGCCCCTAATTAGTTTTCCTTTTTTTAAAACTGAGTTTAAATAGTGGGGGATATGTTTCTTTTTAGAAAAGGTAATGGGGTAGTATAATAAATAGCCCTTACGTTCTTGTCTTTCAGGTTATTTTATGGTACTACTTTTATGGTTTGGGTTGTTTGGTGTGGGGGGGTTGTTTGTTTGTTGTGTTATGGGGTGTGGGGGTTATTTTTTTTAGTGTTATAGAAATAGTAAAAAAATTTTGTAATTGTAATAAAATATTTATCTTTGGTCTTTCCTTATTATCTTGGGTTTTGCTGCCCTATATTTTTATTCTTGCTTTAGTAGTCCCCACCAGATAGGTGGGGATTATTGTTTAGATTAATATATTTAGTAGCATAAGTAATCCGTATAGGATAATGAGTAATGATATTTTATCTTTTTGTTTTAATTTCATTGGTTATTTTTTTTTTAAATCTGTGAGCAATATTTATTTGTTCGTTATTTGATAGTGTTATTGTTCTATTATTTATTTGTACAATATGGTTTTTATTAATGATATGTGATTTATGTATTTTGATAAATCCTATGTATGATAGAGCTTCTTCAAAGTTTTTCATTGGTTTGGAGAATTTTATTTTTTTACCGTTATTGAGTATAAAGTCGCAATATGTTCTATCAGCTTGTATTCTTATAAGGTCGTTAAATTCTGTATTTTTATTAGTATGTTTTTGTAGGTGCTGATAAAAATTTAATACAGATGGTATTTCTAAATCTTTCATCTTTATTTAGTTTTAAATGTTTCTAATGCTTCTTCTTTAGTTTCAAAATATTTACCTGTCCAAGAATTACGATTTTCTTTTACATCATAATACCATTTTCCAAAATGAATATCCTCAATATAGGTATCTCCACGCTTCATTCTATCATTAATTGAATTAATAGCTAATTGATGTTCATATAAAACACAGGCTATTTTAAATGAAGAAGCTTCAATTTTAGATAACATTTGAGGCTCTGCTGGTGGAGTATAACCTTGCCCTGGATAATACAAGCCTGTCCAAATTTCATATTCTTTTATTTTTAAAACAGGTTTTGGTTTGGCTTCACTTAAATCTAGCATTACAAACCTATAGCTTTCTTTTTCCATTTTATTTTTTGTTTTTAAATTTAATTCCTTTTTGTTTTTTTTTCCCAATCTAATGGCCTCATTCTTAATTTTTCATCCATTTGATTATCGTCTAATTTATATATTTTACTGCCATCTTGATATTCAAGTTTAGTATCAATTTTACCATATAACATAGCCATATAAATATCTCTCATAAAACCAGTTATTGCTGCTGATTGATCTTGAGTTCCTTCTTTTACATATGCATTTCTGTAAAATCTCCATAGATACCATTTACCTCTATGCTTTTTTCTAAGTACTGTTTCCAGGCTTAATGTATTTCCTAATCTTTTTGATACTACCATAGGAAATATTGGCATTTTAGTTGCCGCATCTTTAACTGTATTAGCATCTTCAATTATTTCAATGCTATTGTCTTTTTCATTTTCTTTTTTCATTTAGTGAATTTTAGGGTTAAACTTATAATTAATTTTTCCATGCTTTGATATAACATTAATATTTATAATTTTTTTATAGTAATCATTTTTGTTTCCTCTTATTTTATATTTAGACCATATTCTATTTATATCAGAATTATGCATTTTATCAGAAACATAACTTAAATTATCATCTAAAACAACAACAAGCTCTTTAACATCTAAACGTTTTAGATACTTTTCTTTTTGTTTTTTACTCTTTGCTCTTTCATATTTTAATTTATCTTTTTTAGCACAATAAACTAAAGTGCAACTAATTAAATATATACTAGGACTATAATCTAATTGAGAATTAATCATAAAGTAAAAATACAAAAAAAATATAAATTTTGTATTTATAATACACTTTATTTATTATATTTGCTATATGAGAAATAATAAAAAACATGAAACAAACCCGTTTAAAGAAGTTGATTGTGAAGTAAGTACTGATGTATTAAGTATTCTTTGTGAGCTTAGTAAAACTGCTTTAAAAGTTTTTTGTTATATTGCAAATGTATCTTATTGTGAAAATGATATATTGTATTTAGACAAAAAAGAATTAAAGGAATTTTTTCGTTTTAAAGAAAACAAATCAATTTACAATGGGTTAAATGAATTAATAAAACATGATATAATAGCTTGCACTAAAGTTATGGATGAGTTTTATTATAATAAAAAATTTATAAAATAATAATTATGTTAGTAATAAGATTAGGAAAATATATGTTAGATATAGATGGTACACAAGCTGTTTTTATTAAAAATGCTTGGGTTGATATATCTGGAGAGCCTTTAAGTAGTATTAAACTTCGTGAATTATTCTTATATTTAAGGGAAGAAGAAATTTATAAAAGAAAAAAATTTAATAAATACGTAGATAAAGTTTTACAAAAATTAATTTATAATAACAATGAACATTAAACAAAGAGCAGCTTTTGCTAAAGTTGCAGAAGAAAAAACCTTACAGGCAAGAAAGAAAAACGCAAAAAAGGGTAAAAAAAATCTTACGCCAACTTCAAGGAAAGGTAAAAATAAATTTAAGTATTAATGTATAATGAGCTTATTGATATAGGCAAAGATGGTAATGTGTTTTTAAAAGACAACAGTATTGCCTTAATGCCTAATATGTGGAATCTTTATAAGGATAAAAAAGGGGGAAGTAACCAAGTTAGATGGATAGTTTGTGTTTATGATTACAAATCTCCTTACCGTAAATTGCCAGAAGATGAAAGAAAAAATAGAGTTTCATATATGGTTTTTGAAAAAAATAAAAATCCTAGAGAAAATGATATATTAGTAAAAGCTGCTATTGAAGAATATATAAAATTACAATACGACCCATTAATTGATGAGTATAATGCTATGTGTGAACAGTCATATAAAATGACTAGAGTATATAGGGCAATACAACCAACCCAAGACAATCTTGAGGATTTAAATAAAATGCAAGAACAAATGGGTAAGGCAGCTAAATCAAGAGATAATATAAAACAATTAATACTTAAAGACCAAGAAACAGAAGCAAAGATTAGTGGTACTGGTTCAGAAGATTTTAGTTTATTTGAAGCAGAAGAAAGGTTAAAAAACAATGATTAAAGCTGAAAAATATAGTCCTGTATTATTTGATAAAAATTTAAAAAATTATCAAAAGTTAAAAAAAAATACTGCTGAATATTTTCATTTTTGGAAAGAACAAAAAAAAAGACTACTAAATGGTTATAAGCCTACTGGTGGTACTTGGATTCCACCTAATTATTATTTTTATTTAAATTTCTCTAAGATACATGGTTTAGCAGATGGTGCTAGGCGTAAATCTATGATACCACCTCGTTATCGTGACCAAGATCACGAATATTTTTTAGAAATACATCAAGCTAAATATGGTGATGGAAAAGAAAATAAAGGTGGTTATGGTATTATAGTAGTTAAAGCAAGACGTAAAGGTTTTTCTTTTATGAATGCAGATGTGTTACTTCACGAATGGACTTGCTATCCACACTCTGAAAATGGATTAGGTGCTCAACGTGATGATTATGTGCAAGATTTTAGAAAGAAACTGATAATGTCTTATAACGAGTTACCACCAGAGCTTAGAAATAAAGTTTTGCATAATAACGAAGAATTATTAATGTCAGGCTATAAAGAAAAGGAAGATGGTATATGGTTAGAGAAAGGAACTAAGTCTATGATACATTTTAGAGTAATGGAAAAACCTAATGCTTTTAGGGGAACATCATTAAACTATATGGTATTTGAAGAAGCTGGAGAGTTTTTAAAACTTAAAAGGTCATACGAATCTTCTGAAGATTGTTTTAAAGAGGGTGATATATTTTTTGGAACACCTATTATTGGTGGAACTTCAAATAATATGGAAAATGAATCTGATGATTTTATGAATATGTATTATAATGCAGACCAATATAATTTAAAACCTGTATTTATAAAGGCATCAAAAGTATTTGGTAGTTTTTTTGATATGAGTACTGGAGTATCTGATACTAAAGGAGCTGAAAAATTTGTTTTAGCAGAAGCTAAAAGAAGAAAAGATATGGGTGATTTACAATCTTATTACTCATATTTACAAGAAAATCCATTAGAAGTAGAACACGCTTTTTATCGTACTGGTGGAACTCCTTTTGATTTAGAAAAAATAAATAAACAAATAGGAAACATAAATGTTAATCCTTCGTTTCAAAAAGTACAAAGAGCAAGATTAGAGTGGGGAAAAAACAAAGAGGGTAAAGAAGTTTTTGGTAGTAAACCAGAAATTATATATGAATGGGAAGAGAAAGCTAATGGATGTTTAATAATTCCAGAGTCTTTAGAAGCAGATGCTTATCCATTTGAAATTGTTGAGTTACCTTTAGATGAAATAAAAAATACTGATGTAGCTGCTGTTGACCCTTATCATGTTGATGATGATTTAGAAGAAATGAAAAAAAAAGCATCAGACCAATCAGAAAGGTCAGAAGGATGTATGTGTGTGTATCGTAGATTTGTAAATACTAATGTTATAGGTGAATTACCAGTTGCTTTTTATACAGACAGACCTTATTCTAAAGAATTGTTTTATGAAAACTGTTTAAAGTTAGCTATTTTATATGATTCACAAATATTAGTAGAATATAATGATGATGGTTTTTTAAAGTATTTTATAAAAAATAAAATGACTAGGTATTTAAAAGAAAGACCACGTTCTGCTGATAGTCCATATAGCCAAGTAACAAATAGATATGGATTACATATGAAAAGTTTTCAAAAGAAATTACTTACTGAATTAGTAGATGAATACATAAAAAAACATTGGGAAGATATATATTTTTTAAAATTATTAAATGAGTTTACTATATACGGTAAAAAAAATACAGATAGAGTAATGGCTTTTGGTATGACGTTAATACATGATATGGATGCAACAAAAAAAATATTTGATAAATCTCAAGAACAAAATATAGAAAAAATGCAGGGTTTACCAGAGTTTTCTAGAAATAAAAATGGTATAATATCAATATCAAGTAATTATAGTGAAAATAATAATTTTGACAATAGGAAAAGAAAGCCTACTTTTGATTACAATATTGACGATAATGAAGTTTAATATATATGGATTTTCCTAAACAGAACATTCCTGACTCTAAAAAAAATGAAGAATGGCATTTAGATTGTATAAATGCTATTTTAAAATATCACAAGAGTTGGAATACTTTCGTTGATTCACGAAAGAAAGATCATGAAAATTATTTAATTGTAGCTGGAGAGTTTGACCATAAGCAATATGAGTATGTTACTGATATGTATGGTATGACATCTCCTGCAAGATTTGTTAATTATCCTATAATAATTAATAAAATTGATTTACTTGCTGGTGAATTAATTAGTCAACCTTTACAATTTACTGTAAATGTTATAAATAGAAATGCTATTCGTAAAAAGAACGAAGAAAAAATTAACGTTGCTGCAGAAGTTGTATTAAGACCTATTAGAAGAAAGATTGAAAAAGCTATTGGTATGCCTATACCTGATGAGAATGTAGGTCAAGAAGTGCCAGAAGATATAGAAACTTTTAAGAAAAAGAAATTTAGAAATGCTATTGAAGAAATGGTTCATGTAGGTCTAACTTACTGTATTCAAAAGTGGGATTTAAAACAAACATTTAAAAGAGGTTTTTATGATTTAGCAATTTCAGGTAAAGAGTTTTATCAAACGTATATAAAAAATGGGGATCCTTATGTAGAAAGAATTGACCCTAGAGTAATGATATACGATGTAGATATTGATAAAGAAAATATTAAAGATTCTAAATATGTAGGTAAAGAAAATTGGTACACTGTTAATGAAATTATAGACCAATATGGACATAAATTAACAAGTAATCAAATTGATAAATTAGAAGAATTACAATCTAACAATTTACAAGGATTAGAAAATGGTACTGATATATGGGATAACTATTCAAATGATGAAAGTTCTAATTTAAAAGTTCGTGTTGCTCATATTCAATGGAAAAGTATTAGAATGATTAATCATAAAGTTTCTGAAAATGCTTATGACCAAGAAAATCCATTTCTAAAAAAAGTTGCTGATGATTATAAACCTAAAAAGGGAGAAAAAATAATCAAAAAACCAATAACCGATATTAGACAAGCTACTAAAGTTGGTCATGATATATTAATTGATTGGGGAAAAAAACCTAATCAAATAAGATATGAAGAAAATTATGCTAATACAGATTTTGATTATTTTGGCTTTATAAGAAACAACTTTAATGGAACTACATTAAGTGTAGTTGATACTTTAAAGAATATACAGATACTATATAATATTACGATGTATCAAATAGAACTAGCTATGTCAAGAGCTGGTGGTAAAGCTATTGTATATGATGTTAGTCAAAAACCTAAAAATATACCTTTAGAAGATGTATTTTATCATGCTAAAAATACAGGTCTTATTTTAATTAACAATAAGGCAGAAGGTATGCAATCAAATTCTTTTAATCAGTTTCAGCAAGTAGATTTTACATTAAGCCAATCAGTTTCTCAAATGGTAAATTTAAAATTAATGCTTGAAGAAACTGCTGATAAGTTAACAGGTATTAGTGCTGCTAGAAGTGGTGTTCAAAAATCTGGTGATTTAGTAGGTGTAACAGAAAGAAATGTTATGCAATCTACTTTAATAACAGCTCCTTTGTTTGATGGTCATTATAATCTTGTAGGAGATATTTTACAAAATATGGCTGGGCAAATGAAATTTGCCTGGGGTAATGAAGGTCGTATGGCTAATATCTTTGGAGATATGGGTATGCAAACTTTTAAGATTGACAAATTAATAGCTTTAGATGAATACGGAATATTTGTTGAAAATAGTGGTAAAGAAGTTCAGCGTAAACAACAAATGATGGGATTAATGGAAAGATTTTCATCTACTGGTGCTGTTGACCCTGCATCAATTATGAAAGCTGTAAATGCAGAAAGTTCTAGTGAAGTAGAAAGCATATTAACTACTGGCTTAGAAGCTATACGAGATCAACAAGCTGCTCTTGAAGAAAGAAAAGTTGCTGCACAAGAACAATCAAATGAGATTGCACAACAACAAATGATTATGCCAATGGAGATTCAAAAACTTAAATCTCAAACTGATTTAGAAATAACTAGAATGAAATTAGAGGGTGATGCTCAAAAACAAAGTAATGAGTTAACACATAAAGAAGATTCACAACAAGAGCAAAGAAATACTGAATTAGATAAAATGGTATTACAACAAAGTGCAGAAGATGATAGGGAAGAAATGGAAACAAATAAATAATTTAATAAAAAAAATTATATTTGTATTATATAATAAATAAATAAAGAAAAAGACATGGAAAATGATAATGAAAATGTAGAAAAAAATATCATTGAGAATAACGATTCTAATGAAGCACAAAATATTGATAATCAAAATGATTCAGAAAGTAAAGATTTTGATCCATCTGCTTTTATGAGTGTTGAGTCCAAAACGACAGAAAAAAATAATGTTGAAAATAATGAGGATGTAAATACAGAAAGTAAAGAGACAGATGTACTTGATGATGAAAATGAAGATTTATTTTCTTGGGATAACTATGAAAATACTGATGAGGATAGTGCTGAAAATATTGAAAATACTGAAAAAAATAAAAATACTGATTCAGATAATAACTCAACGAGTAATACTGATGAAGAAAAAAATGACATTGAAAATACTTCTAATACAGAAGAAAATCAAAGTCAAAGTTCTTTTAATAAAGAAGATGCATTTAAAGCAGTAGCAGAAGAATTAAATCTTAGTGCTACAAATATTGATGAGTTTAAAAACTTATTGGTTGAAATTCAAAAAGAGAATGATGAATTAAAAAATCAAAGTTTAAGTGGAATTAATAATGAAAAGATTAAAAATCTTGAAAATGTTAAATCTAAAACTAACGAAGATTTATTACGTCTTGATTTAAAAAACCAGGGTTTTACTGAAACTGAAATTGATAATGCTATAGATATATATTCTGATAATGGTACTTTACAAATTGAAGCTAAAAAAATTAGAAACAATATTGATAAAGCTATTAATAAAGAAAAAGAATTAGTTTTAAGTAGCCAAAAAAATTCTGATGCAAAGCAACAGGAAGAGGCAAAAGAAGCTATACGTTCATTGACGGAGCACGTAAATGGGGTTGAAACAATGTTTGGATTCCCTATTGCTAAAGACGAAGCAAAGCTAAAGTCTATTCGTGAAGGACACATTAATTACATTACAAGTGGAGATTTTCTTAGTGATGTAACAAAAAACAATCAAAATCTAACCGAAGCTGCTTGGATGTGGAAAAATAAAAAAACCATATTACAAGCATTTTCAAACAAAGGGTACAACAAAGGCAAACAGGATTTACTTAATGATATAGGTAATCCAAACAGTTCAGAAACTACAAGGTTTAAAGACCCTAAAGGTTCTGACACATTTGATCCAAAGAAATTTACTTATGGTTCATAATAAAAGAATTTTATAGATATTTAAATCTTGGCAAAAATTAAATAAATTATAAACTTAAATTATATTTTGTCATGAAATATCATAATGGAACATACGGTAAAGAAACCGTAGAATCAAATTCTTTAGTAGTAAATCTATTAAAGTACCCTGAAATTGCTAAAACAATTATCAGACAATATCCTCAATATTCTTTAAACTTCTTTGTTGATGGAACTGGAAGATATGCTAAAGAAGAAATGATTGGTGAAAATGCATTTAGATGGCCAATCTTAGGAAGATTAAATAGACCTTCAACTTGTACTGGTGTTAATGCTGGTAACGGTGCAGGTTTAACTCAATTTTCTGTAGAATTTGAAGAAAATTATTTAAATCCTTACGATATAGTAAGATTTGCTGATGGAAATCAAGCTATTGTTATGGGTGAGCCTACTGCTTCTGCAAACGGTTATACTTTCCAATTGAAACCACAATCTGCTGATACTAACTTTGCTATTTCTGCTGCTTCTTTTGCTGCTGGTACAACTGTTAACACAACTGGTTCTGCTTTCCCTGAAGGTTCTGATAGAGGTTATGAAAACCACGTTTATCCAGATTGGTACATTAACTACATTGGTATTGCAAGAAAGGCTAAATCAATTACTGGTTCTGCTTTAACTGATATTACTTGGGTAGAAAATGCAGGTCAAAGACTATGGTTCTTTACTGATGAGCAATTAATGAGAGAAGAATTTTTATACCAAAAAGAACTTGACGATTGGTATTCTGTATCTACAATGGATGCAAATGGAAATTCTACTGTAATTGATAATCAAGGTCGTCCTATCGTTAAAGGTGATGGAATCCTTAGACAAATTGATGCAGCTAACGTTGATACTTATAACGGTCAATTGACTGAAAAAAGATTGACTGATTTCTTAGCTCAATTAGCACTTAATACTGGAAACAAAAATTCTCGTTGGATGGTATTTACTGGTACTGCTGGAAAAGTTGCTTTCCACGAAGCTATGAAAGATTTAGTTTACCCATCTGGTAACTTAATTTATGATGCTCAAACTGGTCAAGAAATGGAAATTGGAGTAAACTTTACTTCTTACAATGCTTTAGGTCATACATTGACTTTAGTACACAATCCATTATTTGACGATCCAAACTTACATGGAAACAACATTGACCCACAAACTGGTTACCCTGTTGAATCTTTTAGAATGGTATTCTTAGATATGGGAACAACTAACGGAGTTTCTAATATTGAAAGAAAAGTTAAAGGAGCTGGTGGAATTGATAGAGGAATGATTGTAAAATATATTCCTGGTATGGTTGACCCATTTGACCAAAAATCAATGAAAGCTGCTAACTCAAGAGATGCATTTACTTGTGAGATACTATGTGAAAGTGGTATGGTTGTAAGAAATCCATTATCTTGTGGGCAATTAATATTTGCTTAATAATAATTATAAAACTTAAATTTTAGAAAATGGAAAATGATAAAGTATCAAATGCAAAAGTAAAGGAATTAGTTTCAGAAGCTCCAAAAAGTGGATATGCAGAAGTTAGGTTAAAAAACCCTAAAAGAACAGGTTCTATAACTGTTAGAAATTATATTGATGATAATGGTAATAATAGACCTTTTGTTGATAAAAACGGAAACCATAGAGTTCAGCGTTTTGTTAAAAAAAGACTTCTAAATTTATCAGATGTTAACGATCAATTATTATATGAACAGGTAAGGTTGCACCCTATATATGTAAAGGGTGCAAACCCTGTTCTATCTTTAGTTAATCAAGAAACTGAATCAGAAAATTTTGTAACAAAAAAAGATTTACAAGCAACTGCAGATGGTATTATTGCTAAATTAAAAACTAAAGAGTTAAAAGATTTTGCAAGAATACTATTAGTTACTGTAAAAGATGGTAGTTCAGATAACGTATTAAAGAAATCTTTATACCAGTTAGCTGAGCTTGACCCAACTAAAATTATTAACGAATGGGAAGATCCTTCAAAAGAATTGAAGTCATTATTGTTAGTAGGTGTAGAAAAAGGTGTTTTCACAAAAATTAGTGGTATCTATAAATTTAATGGTACTGTTATGGGAACAAGTTTTGAACTTGCTTTAGAATGGCTGAGAGATAATGATGATTTAATTCCTAGCATACGTAAAGAACTTAAATAATGAATATAATTGAAATGCACGAATATTGTGATTTGCTTTTAGATAAAGCTGATTCTCCTTGGTTTAGTTCAAGTGAAAAAGATAAGTTTTTAAATTTAGCACAGGCAGAATTTGTGGAGAGTAGGTATAGATTATTTGAGCAAAATGAACGTATAAGAAAAGCGTTAATACCATTAGTTAGACAAACTACAGGTGTAAATGCATCAGAAATTAATTTAAGTATTATTCCTGATTTTATGTTTACATTAAGTTTAGCTGGTGAATTTAGTGAAATATGTGGTACTGAAACATCTTGGAAAAAAATATCACCACAACAATTAGACGATGAATTTGAAAATGATAATGACCCGTTTAATAAAAATGATGATAGTAACCCTGGTTATATTGAACAAAATAATGGTAGTAATGATGTTGCCATTATTATATCAACTAATCCAGCTATAAATTACGTATTAAAATTTTTAAAAAGACCTGTAGATGTTTTTTTAGATGAAAATAATCCTAGTAATAATGTAGATTCAGAAATGCCTCAATTTACACATGAAGAGATTGTAAATATTGCTGTACGTAAAATGATGGCTACCACAGAGCAACAATTAAATTATCAATTTCAACAAAATGAAATTGCTAAACAAAATTAATAGACATGGAAAAAGTAACTTACACTAAGAAACAATTAGAACTTTTTACAATTAAAGAGTTAAAAACGATTGATTTGTTTTCTAAAATAAATTATAAAAAGAAAATGATTAAATCTGATATTGTCAAAGAAATGTTAAAGGTTCAAAAATCTATAACAAAACCTAAAACAATAAAAATTGAAACTCCTAAAATAGATAAAATTGTTAAAGTTAAAATTGAGAATATTGTAAAAAAAGAGGTAAAAGATGAACCTAAATTTCATCGTAATAATGGGATAAAACGTAGAAATCGTTTTACTCATATGTAAAAATGTATTAACCTTCAAATTTATAAATTATGAAAATTGGTAGAGATTACTTTGCTTTAATCGCTGAGGGGTACACCCCAGCAAACACAGGTGGAATTATTGACTTAACACCTTCTTACAAAGTTGAGAAAACTGAATTAAAGTCTGCATTATTTGTAGCTCCACAAGTTGGAACTGCAGGATTTTTAACTGTAACTGTTGCAAATACTTATGCTGTTAGTGATTTAGTTAGATTAACTATTACTTCTAACATTACAAGCCGTCAGCTTTATAGAAAATCATTTGTTTATACTGTACAAGCAGGAGATACAAATGATGATATAGCTGCATATTTTGCTAATTCAATTGCAAAAGAAGCTGGAAGTTTAAATAGTCCATTTGCTTCTGCTGTTGCTCTTGCTAATGTTATAACTATAACACAACAAGATGATGATAAGCAAGGATTAATTGCTTATACTTATACTGATAGTGCTGCAGGAACTATTGATTCTTTACCTACATTAACAGTTATTTCAGAAGGTCAACCATCTGATTTAGTTGATAAAGGAGTAGAAGCTTCTGAAATTAACTTAGCTTTTTATGATACAGTAAGAATTGATTTACACGCAGATGTAGCAATTCCATTTATTGATTCAGTTGGAGCTACTGCTAAAGAAATCTATTGGTACGGAACTCCTGGTGAGGGAGCACCATTAGAAACTTTAATTAATAGCTAATTAGTTAAATAACTACAAATTAAAAAGGTGGTGGGCTTAAAATCACCACCTTTTTTTTTATCTTTACAATATGCTGACTTTAGATCATTATGCTTACAACATTAGAAATATTGCTCGTGGCGGGCAAGGTAACTCTGATGACGAAAGAATTAATATAAGACAAATTAGATTTTGGATTAATGGGTATAGGGCAAGTGGAATGTTTGAAACTACTGATTTTGGAAAAGACATACACCCTCAATTAATACAAGATTTAGGTGTTGTGCCATTAACAGAAGTTGATAAATCTGATAGCGATTGTCCAAGTGTTGATTGGGGATGTACAATTAAAAAAGTTAAAATACCTAAGCTAATTGATTTTCCAGATTTAAGAGCTTTATCTTATGTTGGTTACATTAGTAAACAAGGTGGATTTATTATAAACCATCCTGACCAAGCTATATCAAAATCTAAAACAAAGTTTGGTAATTTAAAATCTAGAGTATATCCTATTGGTGATTATCTTTATTTTATGTTATCAGATAATGATTCGGAATTAGAGTATGTAAACATTAGAGGTATATTTGAAAATCCAGAAGATGTTGTAAGTTATCCTACTGCTGGTTGTGAGCAAAAATGTTATAACCCTGGCTCTGATGAATATCCAATGCCAAGACGTTTATATGAGTATGTATTAACTAAGGTTCTTAGAAATGAATTGAATTGGACTACTCAAGCTATTAATGATGAGTTAAATAATGCTAGATTAGATAATGCAAAAATTAGATAATTACGGTTCATATACTTTGTATGGTATATTTTTAGAAAGTAAAGACGAAATAGATAAAATATTAAAGTCTATGCCAAAAGGAATAACTAAATCTAAAAGTATTAATTATAGAACATTTTCAAAAGTAGTTAGATTATACTTATCAATAATTTTTAAAGATTTAATAGAGGGTAAAACAGTTGTTTTATTAAACAAATTTGGCAAATTAAACGTAGTAAAAACACAATGCATTAGATACAATCCTAATAAGATTTATTTTTACAAAGATGAAAAAGGCAATTTAGTAAGAAAAAAACTTAAACTTAAATTAAATCTTGGATATTGGTATTTTGTTTTTTGGGATAGTCCTAAAATATATAGACAATTTAAATTTAATATAGATTTAAAATATAAACATATGTATATGAATAAAGTTAAAAAAGGCTTTGATTATTTAGATTATAGTTTAGATAAATATGGCGTTTATGCTTCATCAAATTATATACATCATATAAAATAAAACATGAGTGATTCAGTCAATAAAGTATCTTTACATAGAATTATAGGTAATTTTATAGGAAATTTAGGAATTAAAAATGTTGACGATATAGAAGATGATTTAGCAAGGTGGGCTTGTGAAGCTGAAAATAAAATTGGTTCTACTTCATCATATAGAAGATTTGAATGTGAATTAAATATAAGAAATCGTAAAGCTGTTTTGCCTCCTAATTTTGTTTATTTAAACGCTATTAAATATGGCAACAAAATTGTTCCAACAACAAAACGTTCTTTTAGAATGTTTAACAAAGGTTCTGTTGGTAATGTTTCTAATAACACAGAAAAAAGAGAATTTGTTAGTGGTAATAAACAAACGAATGTTCCTGGTGTACCACTAGTTGTTAGAATAGATTTATTTGGTTCATATGTTGCTGGTGATATAGTAACAGTTACTATAACCACAAATAATTGCGGTAATGTAAGTAGTAATACATTTACATATCTTGTACAAGTAGGAAATTCTTTAAATGATATAGCTATAGCAATAGATTCACAAATAAATGCTATACAAAATTTAGGTTATACATCTGCTATAAGCAATAATGCTTTTGTTATTACTGCAAGTAGTCCAGATGTTGTTTTAAATATTTCATTATTTACTGATAGTATTAATGGAAGTTTAACACAAACAATAGTTCAAAAAAGAGTACCAACTCAAATCAATACACCATCATTATCTAGTTCTAATACAAATCCTAATTTAACTTCTAAAAATTTAGCAAATAGTACGGTTGCTAAATTAAACGTAGGTATTAATGCTCAAGGAGTTAGTGGTCAAGCAAGAGGTTATAGTTATGATTATGATGTTAGCCCAACAGAACAAGTTTTTAGTATTGATAATGGTTGCATTAATTTTAATGCTTATGATGATGAGAAAATAGGAATATCATATATGGGTATAGATTTAGATGAAGATGGTTGGCCTTTAATATCTGAAATACATGAAGATGCCGTTACTCATTATTTAATGTATATGTATAAATCTATTGATTATTGGAAAGGAAAAATGAATAGAGGGACTTGGTTAGATTTGCAAAACAGATGGTTTGATTTATGTAGTCAGGCTCGTGGTGATGATGAACTTCCTAATTCAGAAGAAATGAAATACTTGTCTAATTTATGGATGCAATTAGTTCCGCTTCCTACTAAAGAATATTTCTAATGCAAGGTAAAAACACAGTAAATACATTTAATGGTGGATTAAAACAAGATAACGATCCTTTAATAAGTAGTTCAAATTCATTAAGAGATTCAATGAATGGTAGGCTTATGTTTAACAAAGATGGTACTTATGCTTGGGAAACAGAAAACGGAAGTAAAAATTCAGTTGTAATTACACCTGATAATGGTGGTAACACAAATAGATATGTTATTATTGGTGCTACTGGTAATGATTATATTAGTATTTTATTTTCTACTGACCCTGTAAATTTTAATAGTGAAATAGGTATATTTTCTATTGATGAAAGTGGTGTGGGTTCTTATAAAACATTGTTTAACGATTTAAATGATCCAAATGGTGATTTATTTAATTTCTTAACTAAAAATCAAATAGAAGCTCGTTATGTTTATGAAAATGATAAATGTATAAGAGTATATTGGGTAGATGGTGTTGCTAGTGATAGTAATAGACCAAGAACAGCAACAATAATTTATGACCCTACTCTTGGCAATCAAAGTGATGTTAATGCATATACAATAAGTAATACATCTGTATTTTCTTTTAATACTCAAACTGATTTTTCAATGGGGTTATTAAAATATGTAAAAAATGTTGGTGGAAATTTACTTACTGGAATATATCAATATACTTATAGGTTAAAAACTAATGAAGGTTATAGAACTCCTTTTTATCCTTTAACAAGAAGAGTTTTTGTTAATGATGATGCTGTAAATGCAAATAATTGGAATGAATATGAAATGGGTAGTGTTGGTTTAGTTTCAACTAAAGGTAATCAAATACAAGTTAAAGGTATAGATACAAGGTATGACCGTATAGAAGTTGCATATGCTTATTCACAAACTTCTAACATTGTTTTTGAAGCAAAAGTATTTTCTGATATTCCTATTGACGGAGAAACAATGTTATTTGATAATACTGGTAATATTGGAGAGCCTTTACTTGTTGAAGAAATTCAATCATTATTTTCTGGTATTCGTGGTGCTAAAACTTTAAATATAAAAGATTCAACTTTATATTATGGTAATATAAAAGAAAATATATTACCTACAATAGATATTGAAAATGTTCTTGCTGCATTAGAAGTTAAACCTATATTTAAAGATATGCGTTCTGATGAATGGGCTTATTCAACTATTGTTAGAAGAAATAATCCACCATTAACTCATGGTTATCCAAGAACAGGTATTACTCAATTAAAAAATCATAATTCTGCTGGTGGTACTGAAGATTATGTGATTGATAATGATTACCTTAATTATAAAGGAACACAAGTAGACCATATGTATGCAGGATATTTTCGTGGTGAAACATATCGTTTAGCAATACAATTTTATGATAAGTTAGGATTTAAAAATTTTGCATATCATTTATGTGATATTAATTTTCCTAATCAATCAGAAAGCAACTATAGTTGGTCAAGATTACAAGCTGATGGAAATATAGTTAATTTTTCTGGAGGTCTATCGCAGTCTGCATGGCCAACAAATAATTATAATGATCCCACATTACAATCTGAAAAAGTTTTTGTTGGTGATACTGGTGATAATTTACCACCAATGGATGTTGTAAATCCATCATTAGGACCTGCAGATAGAAAAATATCTCATATAAGAATTATGGGGTTAGAGTTTAGTGGTATAGATGTAAGTTCAATATCTAATTTAATAAGTGGCTTTAAAATTGTTAGAGTAGAAAGAGATAGAACAATACTAAATCAAGGATTAATACTTCCTTGTGTTCAAGTTAATGACAGTGAAGATGGAGATATAATAAATCCTTTACCTTCAACGCATCAAGATTTTTATGATTTTGTACAAGACAACCCACCTACTCCAACATCTGCATTAGGAGATATACAACTTAATGACCCATTAGGTTTTAATCGTGATAATAATAGATTTGTATTAAAAGGAAACGCATCTGTATTGTATGCACCAAGTATTGATTTTGGAAGTGAAATATTTCCAAGTAATCAATCTGGAGATAGAATAACTTTAGTTGGTGGTGCTTGGGATGAATACCCTGCACCAAGTAGTTTAGGAACTCCATATAGACAACATTCAGATTATATGCGTTATTCTAAACAATATTATTCTAAAAATTTATGGCATGATATAGGTGGTAGCGCACCTTTTCCTAGATATATGTCTTATATGGAAGATATAGATAAAATTAATATACTTCCAGTTAGAGGAGAGGTAGAAGATTGGGATGGAACTTTAGATTTAAAAAATGATTGTAAAGTACAAGTTTTAACACCACCATTAAATCAAGAAAGAAGGTCTATAGGTAAGTCTGATTCAATTTTTGTAAAACATGGAAATTTTATAGACCCTACAAATCCAGTAGGAGTTGCACCATCACCTTTATATAAAAATATAGAATCTCCAAGACTATTTAATGATATTACTACAATAAATGGTATATCAGAATTTATGGGAAGTTTTATATATAATTATGTAAGACCAAACCCTAATCCTTATGGTGGACTTACGTCTACTGCTATAGAACAATCAATATTTTTTGGCACAGGTCATTTCCAACCTATTGGTAATGAAACATTTAATAATCAAGGTATGCCTGTCGGTTTAGTTTTTGATGGTATTGAAGTTTTTGGTGGAGATTGTTATTTAGATTATTTTGGTATGATGCGTATGTACCCACATAGTCAATGGGATGGTGTAGGTTCTACAGATGATGATTATGCTGATGGTAGAGTGTTTCCTCTTGAATATGAATATAACCATACACTAAGAGAAGCAAGTGGTGCAGGCGGTACTGGAAGTAGTTTAATATATCCTAATGTTGGTGCTAGAAATTGGCAATCATTAATTGGTGCAGGAAATAGTCAATGGAATGACGGTTTATATATAGGCCCATTTGATGATGAAGGAAATTTTGTTGGAGTATTAGAAGAATTTAATATTAATGCTATTTTAAATTTTGAAGAACTTACAATATTTTATAAAACTAAGCCAGAGGGTTTTAAAGATAATGATAGGTTTCCAGTTCGTTGGAGATATACATTAAACAAAATTTATGGTGATCCTGTAGACCAATGGAGAATATTTCAAGTAAATTACTTTAGAGATTTAAATGGTGAATATGGAGAAATAACTGGCTCTCTTTATGTATTTAATCAAATATATTCTTGGCAATCTTCTGCTTTTGGTAGATTAAGAGCTTCTGACAGAGCTTTAATTGAATCACAACAAGGTGGAACATTAAGTACTGGTATAGGAGATAAATTAGATGGTATAGATTATATATCTACAAAGTTTGGTACTCAACATCAATGGAGTTTATTTAAGTCTGATACAGCAGCTTATTGGACTGATGTAAGCAAAAGAAAAATAATGAGATTTGCACAAGATGGTAAAGTTGCATTATCTGATGTAAAAGGAATACATCAATTTTTAGAAATAGAATTACCTTTATTTGAAAACAGTGATAATCCTGTAAATAATTTAGGAATACATGGTGTATTTGACTATGGTAATAATGAAGCTATTGTAACTTTTAATAGAGATAGAATAATTAATGAAAGTATAAATAATGACTTTGTTTTAATATCAAGAAATTTACAAGGTAAAAGTTATTCTCCATATATAATTGACCAAAATCAAACAGCTTTATTAAATGTTACAGTGCCTAATCAATCGGTATTCTTACCTAATGGTAATGTTGGTATAGGTGTTAATGAAAATACTATAATGTATATTTCTGGTTTTAATAATACTTATGAAGTTTATAATGTAGATGATATTTCTACAACTTTATTATTTACTGCTGCACCAAATAATTTTTATAGATTATTTAGATATTCTAAAACTGAACCTTGGCAATTTGAATTAGTAGATAGTAATAATGCTACACCTATAAAACAAAGTATATCTTTTAATGAATATGGTAATGAGTTTCATAGTTATCATAGTTTTAATCCTACATTTTATTTTAATTCTAAGTATTTAGTAATGTCTAATTATGCTGATGATACTTATGCTTTAGATAATGTAATATATGCACATGACTTAGGTAGAACTGGAGAGTTTCCTGGTTTTAGTAATAAATCTTATTTAACAGTAATATCTGCTGAAAACGCAATGTTATCAAAAACTTTTGATAGTATAAGAGTTAATTGTAATGAAGATTTTGCTAATTACTTTAATAATTTTTTAATGAGAACAGAATCTCAATTTAGAATTATAGATATTGCAAACGATACAAGAAAAAAATATTTAGAAGATATATTAAGATTTCCTTTACGTTCAGCTAATCAATCAGATAGAATGAGAGGTAAACATATTGAAATGACTTTAGAAATTAAAAATAATTTTAATCATAAAGACAGAATAACTAACTTAGTAACATCTTATAGAATTTCAAAAAGAACATAATATGGCTTTATTTAATAGACAGGAAGAATTACCAATTCAAAGAAGGCAAAGACAATATAACGCAACTACTGGTTTGAGAAAGGTTGGAATGGATATTCTTGATACTCCTATACTTTCAACATTTAATCCAGCTTTCTCTCATTTTGGTAAAGAATTGTTAGCGCAAGATGATGACCAAGAAGCATTAAAAAAACAAAGAGGTAGAGCAATAAGTAATCAATTAAATGTTGCAAAATTAGCTTCTAATTTTATTCCTGGTGTTGGGCCAGTTGCAAGACAAGTTTTAGGTGGTGTAGAAAATATAGCTAATTCTAATGGTGATAAAGTTGATATGACTGATATAGCAGATGAATTAAAAGATACAGTTAGTCAAGAAGATGCTATGAGTGATTTAATGTCAGATGAAGATGAAGATGTATTAAATATGTCAGAAGAAGATTATGTAAGTGGTTTTGATGATTCTTCTAATTTAGGTATTGAAAGTGATGATATGAATAGTAGTGGTAATGTTTCTAAAGTTTCAAATGCTATGGGAAATATTCAACAAGGTTTAAATGTTGCAGGTGATCTTGGACAAGTTATACAAGGAAAAATGGCTTACGATAAAGAACTAAAGTCTGATAAAAAAAAGATTTTTAGTAAACAATTAGACAACTCTTATTATATGTATTAATTATGGCAGATTTGAATCCAGAAGATAAAAAACGGCTTGAAGCTGATACTGTTATTAGTATTTTATACAGAAGGCAAGACGAAATAAATAATTTAAAAAAAGAGTTAGATTTATATTATAGTCCTATAAATAAAGATGCTAGAGAAAGTAAAGATGAATTTATAAAAAGAATAAATAAATCTAATGAAGTAAAAAATATTGAAAAAGAAATACGAAGTAAAGAACAAGAAATAATAAATCAATCTAATAAAGCTAAGTTAAGTAGTAATAAATATTTAAAACAAAAGTATAATGAAGAAATAAATCAAAATGCTCCTTTTGTTAATACTATCAGAAATTTAAAAAAAACATCAATGGCAGATACTAAAAAACAAAATAATAAACCAATTACAATAAATTCATTATATAAAAAATCTAAATCTAAAGATAATTTGCTAAGTGAACAAGAAATTAAATTTTTAGAAAGACAAAAATCTTTAAATAAAGAAGATTCAAATAATTATAAATTATCTAATGCTTTAATTAATAAAAACAAAATAAAAAAAGTTTTTGAAAATTATAAAACTTCAAAGACTAGATTAGATGAATTAAAAAAAGCAGATGTTTATAATATGTCTGATGAAGAATTTAATCAATATAAAGCAGAAAAAAATAATTTAGATGTATTTATAAATCAAACAGAAAATGTATTATCAGGTATAACAAAGATAAAGCAAGAAAAAATGGGTGGTTTACCAGATATTACAACTTTAGGAAAAAAATTATATAATTATTTTCAAGTTTTAGATGAAAAAATAGGAAATGAATATAAACCAGATGAAGCATTTTACGAAATACCTGAAGAAAATCAAGAAACAAAAATTAATATAAATGAAATAGCTGAAAAACTAACTCCATTATATAAAAATATTAAACCTTTTGATAGCACTCCTACAGAAACTATTGAAGATGATACAACAGAAATTATTCCTACTACTACCACTCCTACTACTGCTACTGATAAAATTGAAGAAGAAGTAAATGTTAATGATTTACCAAAAACTGATGAAGAAGTAAATGTTGATGATTTACCAAAAACTGATGAAGAAATATTAGTTCAAAAACAAAAAGAACTTGAAGCTATACAATCTGCTGAATCTTTTGTTCCAGAAGAATATGATGATACTTATTTGCCTGACCAACAGGATGATAGAGATTTATTAGGAACTGCATTAGATGTAGGACAAGGTATTGCGGGTGCTATAGCTGTATCAGAAGAATTGCCAGAATATTCTATGAGTCCAGAACAACGGTTAGCAATAGATGAGGCTACTGCAAGAAGAAACATGGGATTAAGTCCAGACGAATTAGGTGTTATAGAAAGAGGTCAAGAAGAAGCTTATGGATATGATATTAAAAATATTGAAAAAGCATCTGGTAGTTCTGCTGGAATATTTTTAGGAAATATAGGTAGAGCACAATCACAACTATATGCACAAAAAGCTAGAACTGCTGCATTAGAACAATCTATGCGTAGACAAAATTTAGCTAATTTTCAAAATATGGCAGGTAGAGCTGAAAATATAAATCGTCAAATGTTTTTAGATAATTTACGTCAAGCAGAAAGAACTAAAATGGCTGGTGCTCAAACACTTGCAGATTCTATTTCAAATATAAAAGAAAGAGAGCAATATGAAAAAGCATATGGAAAAGGTAGTCAATTTTATGCTTTGCAAAAAGCAATTACACAAAATATGCAACGTAGTGATGTAGATGCTAGAAACGCTGCAAGATTAAATTTATTTAATCAAGAACAAGATTTAGTAAATAAAAAAAATGAATTAACAAGTAGTATAGAAGAATTACAAAGTAAAATAGGAAAAAATTTAAATCCAAGTAATAATAAATCTATTGAATCAACTTTATTAAATGATAATCAAGCAACTAAAAAACAAATTGATACAAGAAGTTTAAATTCAATAAATATAGATAATAAAATTAAAAGTCTAACAACACAAATGAAAAATACTGATGACGTAGATAAAGCTATGGAAATTGATTCTGAAATAAACAAGTTAAAAGATCAAAGAAGAAAGGGAAAAGGAATAGGAACTAATACAAGAAAAAGTTTATTTGCTAATAAATAATTTTAATTTAATATATTTACAAAATGGGAGCAGATTGGGGTTTATATACTGCATTAAGAGGTACAGATAATTGGCAACAACGTCGTGCTGACAAACAAATGAATATGGCTGCGCTTGAGAAAAGAGCGCAAATGACTGAACTTGCCGAGCAAAAAAGACTTAAATCAGAAGAGTACTTAAATAAGTACATGACAGAACTTCAAAATATGGAAGTTCTTACGGAAGATAAAGAGAGGGTAGCTGCTGCTGAGAAAAAAGCAAGACAAAATGTAATTCAAGGCATTAAATCATATAACGGTGATTTGTCACGTTTTATGTCATCTGGTGGTCTTACTGAACTAAACAATTATAAAAATTCTTTAATGCAATCTGATGAGGTTAAAAATGCTATGCAGAGTAAAGCTAGTTTAAAGAATTTTTTAGATGCACAAGCCAAAGGATTATATGTACATAAAGTAAAAGTACCAGTACAAGTAACTGATGAAAATGGTAATACAAAAACGGTAATGAAACGAATTACTTTTCAAGAACAATATCAATTATTTAAAGAAGGAAAAATTAATAAATTAGATTATACTGCAGGAGAAAAAGAAGTTAATGTAACTCCATTTGCTTTTTCACAAGCATATAAAGACCCTAGAAATAAAGCTTCAAAAGATAATATTGTTACTGCTTCTAATATATATAATTATGCTAAAGGTCAAGGTGCTTCTGAGCAATACGCTAGAGATCATGCAGAAGATTATGTAGCCAAAGTAAAAGCTGGTGGTGAAACTTGGAAATGGAAAGCTATGGATGATTATGAATTAGCTTTACAACAAGCAAAAATGAATAAACTTAGAGGTGGCTCTGGTGGTGGTGGTGGTGGTGGTCAAACAGTTTTAAATCAATTTCAAGCAAAAAAAGAAGGTACGTTACCAGGTCAATCTTTTTCACTTCCTCCAAGTGCTTACAAATTTATGACAGATGTACTTGGTTTAAGTACAAATGAAAAAACAGGACAAACATTATCAAGACAACCTTTAGGTGCTATAAACTTTAATGCTAAAGATAATAAAGGTAATTATGAAAATTATGATTTATCAAAAGCTTACAGTGTAGATATATTAAATAAAAATGGTTTCTATAAAGGCCCTGACAATAAAATGTATTTAAAAGCTAATGCTATTTTTCCTGCTGATGAAACTAATGGAACTCCTTCAGAAGAAGGTATTTTCTACGTAAACCAAAATTCTGAAGTTGCAGAAAAAGGTTTTGAATATAGTCCAGACGCAGAAGAATTTGGAATAAAAAATCCAGATTTAATTGATAAAGATGCTTATAGGGGTATTGTTTATATCCCAATAGATAATTTTATGTCAGATCAATTTGTACTAGATGAATATAATAAAAAATATAGAAATATTACAAGTAATCTTGAGGGTGCAGGTGTTTCTTTTGATGTTGAAGAACAAACGAAATCTGTTTATAATCGTATAAAAACACTACAAGATGAAACTGGTTTATCACAGAATGAAATAGATGAAATAATTGGTATGAATAATTTTATAAATCAAGGTGCAGGTGCTTCTTTTTAAATAAATATTTTTTTAAATATGAGTGAAGAAAATTCTAATAACACTAATAATATTAGTAAAGAAAAAATTTATAAACTACAAGAAGTTGCTAAAAAAAACAATATTGATTTACAGCAATTAGGAAGAGATTATGACCATGTTATCAGAAAAAATATAGACCCAACTATTGTAACTGGTTTTGGTAGTGAGCAAGATGTACAAAAAAAGGTAGAAACAGATCAAAATTTTTTTGATGATGTTGCTTCTTCTTTTGTTAATGGTTTAATAATGGACACAGGTGAGGGATTGGCAAACCTAATACCAACAGTAGTACAAGTTGCTGGTGTTGATAATGAGTTTTTATCAAATTGGAAAAAAAATGTTGGTTCATTTTTTGAAAGTAATAGACTTGGTTATAGTGATGCTGCAAATCAAGATATATCAGAATTTTCAGATATTAATGCCTCTCATATAGCTACAGGCATAGGTCAAGGTTTAGGATTTATTGCTAGTATATTTGCAGGTGGTACTGGTGGCGCAGCATTAGGAACTAAAGTTTTAAGTGCTGGTGTAAAAGCATCTTCTGCTGCTACTAAGGCATCTATAGCTGCAGGTAAACTATCAAATATTACATCAAAAGGTTTAAAAGCTATAGACACAGTAAATAAATCAGCTAAAATAGGTGGGCGTATAGGTTCTTTTATGACTGGTACAACGGTTATGTACCCAATGGTTGAAAAAGAAGCAAAAGAGGCGGGTTTAAATAATGTTGATGCTGCAAGATATGCATTGGCTGTATCTGCTTTTGTTGCATTAACTGAGGGAGCTGCATTAGAATCTCTTGGTCTTGTTGCTTCAAAACCTTTTACTACAGGGTTAGCAAATAAAACTGCAAAAGAAGTATTAAAAAAAGCTAAAGGTAAAAATTTAACTAACGAACAATTACAAAAATTATTTATAAAATCATATACTCAAAAATCTGGAAGTGCATTAAAAGGTGCTATTAAAGGAACTTCTGTTGAGGCAGGTCAAGAGTTTGGTCAAACATATATAGAAGAAGGTGCTAAAGTATTTTTTGATAAATATTTAAAAGATAAAGAAAAAGGTTTTGGAACTGAATTAGATTATAAAACTTTTGTTAATGCAACATTTGCTGGAGCTATAGGTGGATTAATAGGTGGTGGAATGGGTGCTATTAGTGGTGTAAGAACTAATGTTAAAGATGATTTATCAGAAGAAAGTTTGTTTGGATATATTAATAATTCTGTACAAACAAATAATGCTAAAAATTTTGAAAAATTAAATTTAGCTATAGATTCAATGTTACAAAAAGGTAACATAACTAAAGAAGAAGCTCAAAATATAAATAATAATATAGAAAATTTAACACAATTTTCTAAAGATTTAGGAAGTACAGATGTAAAAGATGGTGTTGCGCAATATCAATTATATCAATTAGATAAAGTTAAAAAAAATGCTAATCAATATATAGAGCAAAATACACCATCTGAAAATGCTAATCCTACCACTATAGCTTTTTTTGAAGAAAAGAATAAAAAAATACAATTAGTTACTGATAAAATTCAAGAGCATTTTGATAGTATTTTTAATAATAAAAAACCAGATACTAAGAATAAGATAAAATTTGAAAATAAATTAGAATCTTATAATACTTTAATTGGAGAAATAGAAAGAAATAATATTAGTGAAGAAAAAATTGCTAAAGAATTAGATAAAATATTTAGTCCAAAAGAAAGTAAGATAGCAGAGGAAAAAGAAACAAAGGACAAAACATTTGGTAATATATATACTAAAGAATATAAAGGAGAAGAATTACAATTTAATGAAAAAACTTTAGATAATTTAGATGATATAAAAAAAGAATTAAAAAAAATTAAAGTATTAAAAACACAAGATAAAGAAGAAAAAGCTAAAGAATTGTCAAATAAATTAAAAGAAGATTATGGTCTATCTGATAAATCTTTAAATTATATTGAAACACAACCTATTAAAAAAGAAGATTTTGTATTAAAAGAAGA
>JAAHTH010000753.1_pt1 | contig 30366 bp, 13 predicted proteins | sample 6116091 | NCBI WGS metagenome assembly JAAHTH01 (sample SAMN13939990, study PRJNA603662) | sponge metagenome | isolation source: marine sponge | host: Mycale hentscheli | place: New Zealand | collected 2006
ATCTAAAATATAATATTTATAAACAAATGGCTGACGGTAAGACTATAAATATAAATTTTCCTTTTGAGGATAGTAGTAAGGGGTATTATTTAGATATGACTGAAACATCTAAAGATGCGGTTAGATCAAATCTATTACACCTATTATTAACAAATAAAGGAGAGAGATTATATCTACCAGAATTTGGTAGTGATTTGAAGAAATATATCTTTGAGCCAAATGATAAAATAACACAAGATGAAATTAAGGATAACTTAAATCAAACTATTACAAATTATATTCCAAACTTACAAATAAATAAAATTGTGTTTGAGAATATGGATATTGAAGAAGCGATTAAGGTTATTATTTCATTTACAATAACAGAAGGGGTATTTAGTTCCCAAGACACAGTAGAAATAACATTCTAATATGGCTAAAAAAATAGATTATAACGCTAGGAACTTCGCAGAGGTAAGAAGTGAGTTAGTAAGTTTCGTAAAACAATATTATCCAGATGTATATTCAGATTTCAATGATGCATCTGTAGGGATGATGTTATTAGAATTAAACGCTGCGGTTGGAGATATGTTATCATATCATACTGATAGGTCATTTAATGAAACCCAAATCAGTTACATGCAAGAGAAATCCTCTTTATTAGAACTTGCAAGAACATTTGGATTAAATATACCGGGAAATAGACCTAGTGTAACAATTGTGGATTGGACAGCTACTGTTCCTGTTGCTGGAACAAATGCAGAGGGAGATACATATAACCCTTCTTATGCACCTATAATCAAAAAAGGTTCACAAGCAATTGGTGCTGGTAAAGTATTTGAGTTGATTGAAGATTGTGATTTCTCATCACCTTTCACTAGTGGTGGAATACCCAACTTAATATTATCCCCTAATTATAATAGTAATAATAATATAGAAAGTTATACTCTTACAAAAAGGGAATTATGTTTTAATGGTTTCACTAAAGTTTTTAAGAGAGTGATTTCACAAGAAGATTATAAACCATTCTTAGAAGTTGTATTACCTGAGACAAATGTATTAACTATTGAAAATATATTGCAAGTAGAGGGTACGAATATTACAACAACACCTTCAAGTGAAGAGTTTAATGTTTTTGATAATAATTTTTATGAAGTTGATTCACTTGCTGAATCACAAAAGTTTATGGAAACTACTGATATTTTAACTGACAATACATCAGTTATGCCAGGAAAGTGGACAAATACACCAAAGAGGTTTGTAAAAGAATATACTGATAAAGGTTTCTGTAAAATTACATTTGGAGGTGGTGATGAAGATACGTCAGCATTAAATGATTTTGTTGGTTGTCAAGGACAGATTGATAGGGTCGGTAATTTTATTAATAACTTATCATTAGGTGAAATACCTAGAAGTAGCACTACACTTTTTATAAAATATAGAGTGGGTGGTGGTACAGATAGTAATTTAGGTGTTAATAGTATTAAAGGATTAGGAACGGTTAACGCAATTGTTGCTGGTGATGATTCTACACTAAATAAAAGAGTAAAAGATAGTATATCAGTTAATAATCCAATACCTGCAATTGGGGGTAAAGGAGCACCATCTGTAGAAGAATTAAGAAATCTAATTAAGTATAACTTTGCTGCTCAAAATAGAGTTGTAACAATTAAAGATTATAAGAGTAGAATAGATTTAATGCCAGCTAAGTTTGGTGCACCATTTAGATGTGGTGTTTGGGAAGAAAGAAATAAAATTAAAGTCTCAATAATAACCTTAGATAGTGAATCTAAATTAAGTAATACATCAACCTCAACAATGAAAGAAAACATTGCAGAATATCTATCTGATTATAGGATGATAAATGATTATATTGATGTTACAAATGGTAAAGTAATAAACTTAGGTTTTGAGGTAGACTTATTTATTGAAAGAAGTGCATCACAATCTGAAGTTGTTGGTGATGTTAATGAAGCAATAACTAATTATATGGACATCAATAAATGGGATATGGGAGATAATATTTATATATCCCAACTAATAGAGTCAATAAATAGTGTTTCACAAGTATTGAATGTTATAGATTTAAGAGTTTTCAATAAAGTAAATGGGGAATATTCTGGTAATGAGATTGCACAACCATATGTAGGTAACGATTCTGATTTAAGACAAGTCAATTTATTAGATTCTTATCTTTTATATGGGCAACCAGATTCAATGTTTGAAGTTAAGTATCCGAGTAAAGATATTAGAATAAGAATAAAGACATCATAGTATTTAGTTTTAAAAGAAGTTAAGTTAGTTTTATGGTAAAAAAGTTATAGTTATGGGATGTTCTACATGTAAATCAAAAAGAAAAAATAAACAACAAACAAAAAACGTTAAGTTTGAAAACGTTGAATCTAACAATACTCCCTCATATGAGGATTATGAAGAAGGTATTGGAGAAAATATGTTAAAAGGTTTAGGTGATATAGGTCCTCAAAGTATAGGGGTTAAAATTATCACATTTATTGCATTGATAGTTGCGATACCATTATTTGCCCTTTATATGTTAGGGTATATATTCAAGTTATTCTTTTTCAGTAAAAATGGTAAAAATAATGGTGTATCGGTACAAGGGTTGTTTAGAGTAGTCACTTATCCGATAAGAAAATGGAGATCATTTAGAAGTAATTTAAGAGAAAAATCTAGAGAAAGAGAGTTTGCAAAAACTGTCAGTTATGATGATATAGATGGTATTAGTGTTTTAGTTGACGAGGAGTTAGTGTCTAAAAGAAAATATGAAGGAAAAGAAGAATTAAAAGATATTGAATTAGTATTAACGGATAAAACAGATAACAACAATGACTAAATATAATTTATGTCAAAGACAATTAGAATTAAAACTACACCTGGTGGTGATGACAAATATGTAAGTGTTTACTTAAAACAAAACTTTAATCAGTTAAATGTATTAAGTTTAACTATAACTAAAGAAGACGCATATAGAAGTTTTGAATCTAATTATGGTGTTGTTGCTGGAAGGGTTGACATAAATGATGGTTTCGGATTAAAAAATGCTAAAGTATCTATTTTCATACCTTTAAGTGAAGGTGACGCAAATAATGAGGTAATTAAGGAAATTTATCCTTATACTTCGTTTGGTGATAAAAATAGTAATGGAGTAAGGTATAACTTATTACCTAACCAACAACAAAATGAAAACCATACACCTGTAGGTACATTCCCATCAAAAAGACAGATACTTGATAATCCAACAATGGTTGAGGTTTATGATAAGTATTATAAGTTTACAACTACCACAAATGAATCTGGTGATTATATGTTCTTTGGTGTTCCAGTGGGGGAGCAAAGAATATTCTTTGATATTGATGTAAGTGATATTGGATTTCTATCCGCTAGACCATATGAGTTAATTGAAAAAGGTGTACCTAAAGAAGATTTTGAGGATAGATTTGCTTTTAAAAGTAAAAGTGATTTAGATAAGTTACCACAAATCATAAGTAAAAATGAAATTATAGAAGTATTACCATTTTGGGCTGATGATTTAGAAGGTGATAAAAGTGTTGGTGTAACTAGATTTGATTATAGTGTTACTGAATACGAATTGACACCCACTGCATTATTTATGGGTAGTTTATTCTCTGATAACAATAATGATTCATTAAGTAAAAACTGTAGACCTAGAAAAAAGATGGGTCAGATGAATAATCTCATTACAGGTGCTGGTAAAATAGAAGCTATCACTAGAACAAGTAATGGTGGTATTGTTAAGTCAAAAGAAATGCCAACAGACGCAATAGATGAAAATGGTAACTGGGCATTTGAAGTACCAATGAATCTTAGGAAATTGGTTACAGATGAGTTTGGTGCTTTAGTTCCTAGTCCTGATGGTAAAAAAGGTGTATTTTCTGAAGGGGATTATAGATTTAGAATCTCTATGGGTGAAGACAATGGAATTAAAAAGAAAGATGTAAGAGCTAAAATGTTAGTTCCAAATATGACTAACAACTATGAGTTTGATACTTTCACACCAAAAGAATTAAAAGATGCTCAAGAGATAGGTAATCCAATATATAAGGTAAATAAACAATTAAGTTTTTTTAATGAGGATGATGATTCAGAAACTGATCCAACAATCCAATATAATTACTTAGAAGACTTTTTCACATTTAGGTGGAAAAAAATATATACTGTTAGGCAATACATTCCTAGATACCAACCCAACCCAAATGAAGGACCATCGCAAAGAAATTTCATTGGATTCAAAGAGTTAATAAATGGAGATGGTGTAAATAAAATACCATATAATAGGTTATTTACTAAACCTAATGCGTTATATAGTATTTTATGTTATATACTTACCGTATATGGGTTTATTATTGGATTTGTCAATTCTTTAATACAATTCTTAAATAGTATTATTAGTAATATGTGTGAATTAAGGATACCATTCTTTTGTTTAAATTCAGGTTTTGAAAATGCTGGAGGAAGGACATTAAAACCTAGAAATTATCCGATACATGGTCAAGAATATAATTATGACGAAGATGAAGGATGGGGCTGGGGAGATCATAATTCTAATGGTATATTTAAAAAAGGTAAATTACGAGTATATAGAGCACCATATGCTAATCATGTTTCAGGTGCATCTGATGTAAGTAATAATGTATCGTTAGAAGAAAGAAATATAATAGCTAGTTATTGGGATCCTGGTTTATGGACTACTGGTTGGGCAGGTATTTTCTCTTTCTTTAAAAAAGACAAAGACGATGAAAAAGATGAAACAAACCAAAATAGATCTAACCAACAAAATTGGTTACACGACCCAACTAAGTCATCTCTTGCTTCTGAGGAAGATGACGATGATATTGACATAAATGATTGTGGTAGGCCTTCTGATTGGGTAAAAACAAATATGGGAAGTCCCTCTTGGGCAGAATGTTGGACATTTAGAGGTGATATACCTTCTAAAAGAAGAATAAGAAACTGTGTTGGTTATAGTATGTATTTTAGTGGTCAAACAGGTGGTGTAGATGGTGTATATATTACTCAAACACCATACTTTGAGAGAAAAACATTATCGACTGATGATAGTGTGAAAATAGCAGGTAATAGAAGATGGTGGAGATTAAGTACAGGTAGTAATGCCACTGTTAAAACAAGAGGCGTAGACAGTGTACCAAACGGAAGTGATTACGATCAAAATAGTAGAAAATGGAGTTATAAAAATGTATGGTATTCGGCACCGGATTGTACAAAACTAGATAATAATACGGCTGGAAGTAATGATGCCTATTATAGGGGATGTAAAAGGACTAATGTTGGTGTGTTTAATTACTCATTTATAAATAAAGAATGGTGGAGAAATGAACTGGAGGTTAGAAAGTGTGATAAACCAGAATGTACGAAAGGAATTAGGATATTAGGTATATGTATATCATTTAGTCCTGAACTAACTAGAATTAACCCAATTAAAGGTTTATGTAATAAATGTACAAACGATGATGAGGTAGACCCTGAAGCAGACAATAACGGTAAGGGGCCGAACAATGACGGTGATGGTTATGGTGTAAATAAAAATTGTTGTAATGGATGTGATGATTGTGATGATCATGGGTCATTGATCTACTACAATAAAAAAGCAGAAGACGAAAATAGACGTGTAAAAGGAGCTCCAAATAATTGTTTAAATGGTGTTTGTTGTGAAAAAATTGCACCTATAGGATTAAAATGTGCTGAAGAAGGATCAATATCTCAACCAGTGTTATTTGCCACAGGTACATGTGGAAGAGAAGATGTTATTAGAAGGTGTAAGACATGTACAGGTGTTTATTGGTATGGAATTAGTGATTGGGTAGAATGCTCTTTAGAAGGTTTGGCAAGACTATTAGGGATGGTAAACATAGAGTTTTATAATGATTGGATAAATGGGTCATTATATTTCCCACTTGTAAAAAGAAATCTTAAAATAAGAAAAAGAAGAAAAGGAAAAGGTCAAGTACAAAAAGATGTATTCTGTGATTATGATTGTGATGGTAGTGGATCTGGACCTGATTATCAAACAGATACAAAACAAAGAGTATACTCCATTAAATTAAGAGGTGGAGGAAAATTGAAGGATTATGATTTTGAAGGTTGTGTAGTAGATATACCTAGAAGGTTGTCCGGTAAAAATTGGTATGAAAACCCATATATTGCACGTAAATCTATAGAGTTTAATGGTTTCACAGATGGAGATACAACTAAACCTTGTAGTTTTACATTGGATGATTATTGTATTGCTGGTAACGAATGTAAAGACGGGACTAAATTAAAAAATACAAATAAAGTGATAACCATAAAAAGTAAACAGGTTGAACAAGAACATGGAAAACCTAAATACCTTAAAACAAGTATAGATACTGATGGTGATGGAGAAGATGATACTGAGATTTGGCACAACTTCGGTGGGCATGGTCACCACAAAAATAAGTGTAAGAAAAATTATATTGTTGAAAGAAAAGAATACTTAAAAAGTAATTTAACTGATTGTCAAACAAAAAATAAAAATGCAAAAGAAGATGAAACAGATAATCCACCTATTAGTGTGAATGTAGATGAAATTGTAGATGCTGATGTAGTAAAAACAACATATGTAGAAGAAGTAACGTTTCAAGAAAATACGTTTAAGGTGATACAACATGATCTCCGTACTACTGATATTACTGTTAAATTTGAGAGGTGGGAAAATGGAGCATGGCAAGATATAACTGGTTGGACAGATTCTCTTAATTGGAGAGTAGAAACTAAAAATAAAATTGAGGTTACATGGACTGGTAGTTGGACACAGGTTATTAAAGTAACAGTAATACATATTAATGAGGCGTGTAAATTACCTTGTGGAGTGCAAGGTACAGCTGCATGTACTACTAGAGATGGTTGTAACTGTAAAGATATTGACAGTTATAATTATGAAGTGCCAACATATAGGGGGTTGATTAAAGAACATGAAAATGAAATTTATTACACATCAACGATTGAGGAAAACGATACTTCTTTCAATAGTAATTATTATAAAAAGAATATAATGTTCCCTACAAATATAACGGAGTTAGGTAGTTCAGTAAAATGTGACATAGATGAGGCTCCATTCATTATTGATGAATTAGAATCTACATCTTACAAATTAAGTGAAGAAGATCTTAAAAGTAAGGGTGGTAGAGGAACAGAAGATAGTCCATTTAAACTTAAAGAAAGGGAAAGTGTTATTAATATTGGTGCTTATGTAGATTTTGGTTGTAACGGTGTTAGGTGTATGAATGTAAGAGGTTCATTAACTGCATCACAGATTGGTTCTGAGTTACATGATTTAAATGACACTGGTTTAGAATGTAATACTTGTAGTATATATTCAGATATTAACACTGATTTAAGAGGATATTTCTGTAGAAGGTTTAGTACATTCACACCAACGGTTGTTGGAGATAGTATCTTAGATATGAAAGTTAACTATGTTAGAAGTGGTGGTGTTGAGGGTGAAAATTATTATGAACCATATGGTTTAATTAGTCCAAAATGTAGAAGTGAGTTTGACGGTAAGGTTGGAAAATATGTTGGTGAATCTGAAACAGAAGAAGTAGGTGAAAATTTCATCATAGATAACGATTTAAATGATGGTGATGATTTAACACCTGGTGATAAGTGTGGGTATAATGGAACAGATTCATTAAGAGATGTAAAATATTTTTATGGTATGGAGGCGTCAAGTTTCCCTAAAAATAATCTAAAAGAATATCCGTTTAGTGGATCTAAGTTAGGTAATGACTCAAGTGATGGTGCAAGTATATTAGTAAAAGATGATGAAGGTATTAACCCAACATCAACACAAACACCATATTTCTTCTATTTTGGTTTAGTACCTGGTAAAACTGCTTTAGATAAAGTGACTGCATATTATTTCGCAGATATTATAAATAAAGAAAATATCGCTGATATCACAAAAGATGATGATGGTAGCGGTGATAGTGGTAACGGTACTGACCCTAATGATCCTGATGAAGCAATAAATGCATTAATAGGTTCTTGTCTTAAAAATTAAAAATTATGGAGGGGAGAAAGAAAATATTATTAAATAGTGAAAGATCACAATTAAATGAAGATAATGTAGAAAAGTTTCAACTAAATTTATCTAATAGTAATAGAACTATAGATGAAGATGTGTTTACTGAAATAATATCTTCTAATGATCAATTCTTAAAAGAAAGAAATAAAAGTAGTATATATAGGTTATATGGTAATGTTAAATCTATAGTTACAAATGTCTTATATAATGATAATATAAAGATTTACAGAAAAGAAGGTGTGACTAAAGATAGTTACACTAATAGGAATGATATAGTAGAAAAAGATGGTTGGATTGGTTATATAGACAATGATGAGGAAACGGCACAATCATATAAAAAGAGCAATACTGACTATGGTGATAATAAAAGTAGTTTGTGTGAGTTTATACCTTTTGATCCAGGTTATGATAGATTAAAGTTTGATGATCCAGATGGAAAACCAAATTATATGTTAAGAGTTTCTTACCCATATGCAAATAAAGATATAACATTAGTTGAGAATAATAATGGAATAACATTAGCAGATGGGATACCATTTATTAGTGTATCTGAAAAGTTAATAAATACTATTTCTTATAGTGTTTTTAAGACACCAATAAATCATGGGTTAAATGTAGGTGATGCTGTTAAGGTATTCTCTATTGGTGAAAATTCTAATGAAACATATGAAGTTAAACAGTTAGGGGATGTAAATGGTAATAACTCAAATAGGTGTTTTGTATTGAGTATTCCTTTTAGTGAAATCGATTATAGTAAGGGAACATCTAGATTTGCAAGAGAAGTGAATGGTGAGTTATCACAATATTATGTAAGAAAATATAAAACACTAACTGATGGGTTTAAGGATTATGACAGATATCCTGCAGCGTTTTCGCAAAGTTATTTTGGTGATGAAGAAGTTGGATTTAATTTTACAAAAGATATAGATGTTAGTGGAAAAGTAGATAATTTAGGTAGACCACTATCGGAATTATATTTATCAATAATAAAAGTAGATACTGACGTTTCATCTGAACCACCTATTACAGAAGAAATAGTAATGCCAAATAAAGTATATTAAATGATAATATTATGGTACAAATAAAAGGAGGAACGGTAATTAAAAAAAGTGGTGGTGCTGGTGGTGCTGGTGGAGCTGGTGACGCAGAAATGGCACAACCCAAATATGGTGCATGTACCTCTATGGGTGCAAATTATGGTAAATATTATAGATTATCAGATGGTGTATATGTGGGTCAACTAAATCAGACACAACTAAATCAGGCATGTGGGTCTACAGATTATACTTGTAGTAATAGCTGGTGTAGTAGTAAAACTAATGTCTCAGGAGGTAATGAAACTGCTGAAAAAGCTAACACTGACTCTACGGTAGAATCCCAAAAGCAGTTAAATGTTGAGATTAATGATCCATTTGCTGGTTTAGGTGATGGTAGTGAAGAAGCCGCATTTACTGAAACTGACAGGGGGAGTAATAGTGAGAAAGCATATGATAGTGATACAGATGGTTACGGTTTAGAAGATGATTACGGAGATAATAGTGATTTATATACATTTAATGATGTTAAAGATTCAGCTTCTAATGAAGATTATTTTGCTGGTGAATATAATGAAAGTGAGAATAACCCTAATAAAACTTATAAGAATACCTATTGGAAAAATAAGACAGAAAATATTCAAAGTATACCTAAAGAGTTAAGGGGTAGATTTTGGACACATATTCAGGCAGGGTTTTTAACTGAGCAAGATAAAAAAACTAACTATAATGTCAGAGCAATAGGTGATGATGATTATCCACAGGTACATTTTGGTAAAATCAATAATGGTATTGATAATAATGATGGTGAATTTATCGGTGATATTAGTGAATATAATCCTGCTGAATTATTGGAGAGAGTATTGGAGCCAGCTTATCACCGAATAAACACAGTATATAGAGAATATAGAAAAGAAATTGTAAATCTTAGTGGTGGTAATTTAATAACTGAAAAAAAGTTTGATGGTTATTTCAGTAACCCACAAACAAAAATACTTAAACACGATTTCAATACAGAGGAAATATCGGTTTACTTCTATAGTAAATCTAGTAAAGTAAGTATGGAAAATTGGGGTACTATAAGTTATGAAATAGAAGATAATAATAATATATCAGTGACATATAGTAGTCCTCATGATGATGGACATGGTGTAATAGTAACAATAACTAATTTAAGTGAAAATACTGATGACAATATATATGAGATTGGTAACTTAAAAGAAGGTTATATATACAACCCTCACTATAAAATTAAAATTAGGGAATTTGATTCTATCGTAACAGTAGAAGAAGAAAATATATTAATTGATATACCTAATTATGCTACATTAGATTCTACAAGAAGAGAAGTATCATATAGTGATAGTAGTTATATGAGAAGTCAGAGTGATGAAATAATTAAATACTACAATACTTATAGGTATAGAAGGTTGTTAGATATTGGTGAAACTGACATATTAGGTATAGGTGTGGATTACCCTTTTAGTAGTGGAGCACATTATATGTATTTAGATAGTAGATTTTATTTACAAAGGCAAGACCCACCATTTGATGAGGGAAATGATGAAGTTGAATTAGAATTACCTAAAGATGTAAATTTACTTAATTATATAGTTAAGTCACCACAATATGTAACATTTAAAGTAGATGAAGGCACTTACAGTGAAGATCCAAATGTTGGTAATGTTGTGGATAGTGAAGTAATTGATGGAGATACTACTTCTTTAGGTTTATCTGTTATGATAAAGAATTATGAAGGTAAATATTCTTTAGGTGATAGGTATATAAAAGCTAATGGATTATATATTAACCCTTCAGTTATGTCTAAAAAAATGGATGATGTTTGTTAATAGAAAAAAAATACGATTAGGTAGTATTGTAGGTGATAATATTAATTTTAATATCACAATACCAACCAACGCAAATCCATTAGATAATGAGGATGTTGTAAAAAATAAATTTATAGATAAAGAAGTAGAAAAAGCAATAAATGGTGTTGTTGACTATAAAAAAGTAAGGTTTAAACCTGCAATTATTGATAATGGTAATTGGAAAATTGTTCCAGAGATTAAAATTAATTTATTTTTTAGATATGAAGGTGATTATATTAACACATATGATATATTAGGGTTTAATAGTGAAAACTTATTTTGTAGGGTAAATGGATTAATAAAAAGTTATTTAACCTTAGACTATTATGATAGTAATAATTCAGTAGAAAATAAGTTTTTAACTAGTGCAAATATATACACTCAAATGGGAAGTGATCAATTAAACAGTGTAGGTATACCTAAAAAATCTAATGAATGTCCTATTAGTTATAGGTTAGGTAGTCCAACAATGAGGCCAGATATGGTACATGAGGGTTTTCACATATATTGGTATGCCTCTGACGTTTTAAACACACCTAACAGCGAATATACAATATATTTAAGTCCTACATATCAAAATGCTGGTAATGGTAAGGTATCAATTATGGTACCCACTAAGGGTGGGGTTACAGGTATAAATTCAGAAGAATTACAATATACTAAAGTAAAATTAAAGTATTGGCGCGGAAATTTTGTTTATGGTATTGAAGCAAATGATGTAAGACAATTGAAAGAAAATGGTGGAGGGATAGATTGGAATACAAATAGTGACGGCATACCTACAATAACATTTTATGAAGCATTAAATAATAATAATTCTAAGTCAACAGATATGGTTAGTGGTGTTTCATCGGATGAGAAATCATTTGCTGCACAACAAAGAGAAAAAGAAAGAAAAAAAACTGAGGAAGAAATAGAGGAAATGAAAGACTTACCAAAAAATGTTAATGTTGGACTTACTGAGGCACAAGAATCAGCTACGGGAGAAGTAGGAGATGGTGTAGGTGCTACTGGTACTGGTGTTGGTTAATAAAATATAAAGTAGTATGGAAGTAATAAAAAAGAAAATATTATTAGAAAAATATATCAGTAGAGAAAAAGATAGTTATGGTAATTTAACAGTATCTAATATCAAAACTCAAATATATTTAACTCAAACATATGAAGATATTGGAATGTATAGTAATGCTTATTTTTTACCTTTTAATGACAATTATAGAGATAGGTATAAGTTATTAAGGGAAGATGTTGAAGTTCCAACTACGTTTAATCCTATGATTGATGGTAGACATCCATTAATACCTTTAAATGAATATAATCAAAAAGAATCTACAGTTACTGGTTCTATGGACGATAGATACTTAAAGTCTGTAGGGTCATATCAAATAGATGAAAATAATAACCCTAAACTCGAACCTGGTTTGAATATGTCAAAAAATATAAAAACAACTTTTAATGGTGTTTTATCTAATAAAGATGGTTTTGTAAGGTATCTAATTGGGGGTAAATCGATTAGTGGTGGTAATGGTTATATAAGTGGTAGTGGTATTATATTTAATACTAATATAAATAATGTTATCTCTGATTTATATACTGGAAGAAATTGGAATGAAACAATATTTAATCATTCAAATGGAGGGCTTAGAGTTACAGAACAAAATGGTACACCCCCTAATAGTGGGTTATACGCGTTATATAAACAAGAAGAATACTTAGGAGTAGTTGAACCACCAAAAGTTAGAGACAGAGTATTTATAAATAGAGGTGGAGAAGATATTTTTGAGAGACATTCAATTATGTCTGAAATAAAAACCAGAGATGATATTGATGAATATAGAAATGGATATTTTTAAAAATTAAAAGTTATGGCAGTTGGAAATTATGGTACAGTCAGACCCGCAGATGTTTCGGTAGATGATGTTGAGATTTTTTATACGGTTAACGATGGTAACAGTGTTAGTGCGTTACAAAAGATAGATAACCCTAATCAAGTTTTAATAAAAACAGATAACCCTGAAAATGCTGGTGAGATATTTGGTGGGTTATATACATTATCTTTACCTACAAATATTTTTGGGGCTAAAGGTGTTTATAGTATTATTATTAGACCAAAACAATATAGGGCTACAATTGTAGATTGTGGTGTATTAGACATAAATAATGATGTTTTAGGGATGGTTTTAGATAGAAGTCAAATACCATCTAATTTATGGAGTAATAATATGGTTGGTTATAGGGTTGAATACCTTAAAATGGATCCAACTTCTAATGAAGAGAAGAAGATTAATAATGTTTTTAGAATAATTACATCAAATAATTTAGCCTCTGTAGTTCCTGATGCAACTAATGGTAGTAGTGAGTCAACTTATGGTTTTAATGATAGTTCTAGTTTAATGTTTTGTACATTGACACCTTCATCAGCACCTTCTGTTAGGCCGAATATTACACCTTATATTGGAGAACCAGGACAAACGATAATATTTACAAGTACATGTTTCGATCCAATAATGGTAGAAATAGATATGGTTGAACACGATGATGAGACATTAGCATATGCTTTATTTGGTAACCAAACAAAATCACTTGAAGATGGTGTATATACTATATATAACTTTGAGAATTCAATATATCGTCAATATGACTTATATGAAATTAAAAACCAATTTACTGGATCACCACTTTATGAGGTTAGACAAGAAAGGGATAATATTGATTTCACTAAAGACTTTGATGAAGTAAGTGTATAAACAGTTAAAGAAGATTAAATGGCTGAAGAAAAAATAATTGATGTAGCGGGTTACGCTAAAAGAGTATACTATAATGATAATATTGAGTATCGTAATTTTAGTCCTAACTTAGTTGGTAACCAATCTACTGGTTTATCAGGAGATGCGTCAATATTTACTAGGGGTAATTTTTCTGTAACTACAAATGTCTCAACTAAAGTAAATAAAATATTTAAACAAGGAGAATTTTCTCAATATTTAACCTTAGAAGATGTAACTAAAGATGATGGTGTTTTAACTATAGAAAAAAATAGTAGGGCACAACTAAATTTAGATTTAACTGATCCATTACAATATGTGTGGTATGGTTCTTTTGTTGAGTTTAATAGAGTTTCATTAGAAGACATACAAAAGAGATGGCCAGCAGCAATATATGTAGATAATAAAGTTGGGAGTGTCACAGGTAATAGTGTAACTAGTTATAACTATGATGGGGTAAAAGGAGAAACTACTTTTAAAGTTAACTCAAAGTATTTTTATAACCCATTTTTAATTAATTACACTGAAGATTATAAAAATGCAGTAGATAATAGTGATGATGTTAACACTTTAAGAAATTTAAGTCTTAGCAGTAGTAAATACATTATTGAATATGGTGGTAAAGAATATAAAATAACTGACTTTACTGGGTCAACTCAAAAAACAAACTCAGATGTTACTATAAAAGTAGAGGGTAACCCATTTGTTACATTAACAAATATAGATGGGTCATCATTATCTACTGAAGGATCATTACAATACTTAATTAAACCAAATGAAGTTGAAATTGAAACTTTCTTTTCATCGTTAAGTGAATACCAAAGAAATATATTAAATAGAAATACATACCCTATATATAAATCCACATTTAGTTATCCTGTTAATGGTGACGGTGCGATTATATATCAGGAAAAGACAGTTAATTTCCCCTTAACAAAGGACGGGTATAACCTCAATTTTTTTGATGGGTTATACTTGTCTTTTTTAAAAAGGTTAGATGATATCACAACTTCTTTTGATTTAAACCAAACCAACTTAATGGTTAGGAAATATACTGCGGAAGTAATTAATAGTTTTGATACTATACCTAGAGGTGATGGTGATGATTTAATAAACAATGGTCAAAAAATGACTGATGTATTAAATATCTATGGTAGAGAGTTTGATGAAGTTAAGAAATATATTACAGGTATTAAATACGCACATGTAGTAACATATAATAAAAATAATAATACACCGGATGTTTTAATTAAGGATTTAGCTAAAATGTTAGGTTTTGAAGGGTTTGCATTATTAGAAAGTTTAGATATAAATAAAATATTCTTACCTAGTGAAGGTGTTGAAGGTTATAGTGGACAAACGGTAATGTCTTCTAATAAAGAAGTGGAAACTGAAGTTTATAGAAGAATTATTCTAAATATTGCTTGGTTATGGAAATCAAAAGGAACTAGAAAGGCTGTAGAGTATTTATTTAGGTTAATAGGTGCACCAGAATCTGTTGTGGTATTTGATGAGCATGTTTACGTTGCTGATAAACCTATAGATGTTGATGAAATTAAAAGATATCTACGTTTATATAATGTTGAGTATGATGAAGATTTATTTCCATTCGACAGTGATGGGTATCCAAAACCACCATTAAATACTAATACATTATATTATCAAAGTTTTGGTGGGTGGTATAGAAGAACAGGTGGTAATAGTCCTGGTATTGATTTAACAGAAGGTAATAACCCACACGTTGGTAAATATGATGGTGGTGATGCGTATATTAGACAGTTTACTGATATTATACCTAGATTTTCACCAGAAACTAATGTAAAAGAAACTAATGTTGTTGTTGATAATGTTTTTATTAACCATAATAATGGAATATTCAATGGAATTACAAATGTAAATAATTTATATCTAACACTTTTAGAGGGTAGAAATAATCAAGTACTTACAAATGTTGTTGATGTTGATTTTACATTAGAAAATAATAGGTATAGACAACCAGGTGGTAATACTACCGCAGAATCGGAGTATAATGCGTATAAAAAAGTATATGATGCGTGGACTAACCCTACTAATGGTATATTAAAAAATAATCCTGAAGAAAGGTATTCACCAGAATGGCAAAGAGCAAAAAGAAATTATGAAATATCATTAAAGAAATTTGCTAGAGAGACTAATAGTGCAGATTGTGGTGTTGATAAGTGTTTATCATTAACAGTTACTAAGAAAAATATAATTGATGAAGATTATAAAAAGTTTAGAAGGGTAGATTTTGGACCTTATATCTATTATATAGATGAAACAGGTGATAAAACTTATTTCGAAGATTTTCCTGAAAGGTGTGTTGCCGATGGTGGTAAGTTTAGAACTTATGAAAATCAAAAAGGTAGAGAGACAGCATATTGTGCTAAATCCGCACCTTGCTCGCATTCACAACCGATAGGGTTAGATAAAAATAACTATGTAATTTTTAGTGTAGGTGGATCTAATAACTCAGAAGTTGAGGCAGATAATAAACAATCAGATAGAACGAAAGTATCTAGTCCTGAATGTTGTAGTTGGTATAATTATGATTATGTTATAACTAAAGAATCTAATGTTTATTGTTTAGATAGTGAAGGTATAACTGAAAGTGAAGTTATGGATATTGAAGAACAACTTGAAATTCTTAGAAAAAAGAAAATAAGACTTCAATTAGAAATTGATATGGCATCGACTAAGGGTAAAGATATTAAGACTAAAGATGATGGAGGAAAGATTCTGGCAAAAGATTTACAAAACATTGAGGATAATACAAGAAGTGGCACTTATAAAAGTAAGTCTAAAACTTTAAGTGGTGGTTTAAAAAGTCTCTCAGATTTTAATGAAGCTGCCCCTAGTGGAAACCCAACAAAAATAATTAACACAGGTGGATATGGACAAGCTGTCCCTAGTGGAAATTCAGTAAGAAGTTTAGGTGCTGCTGGACAAGCTGCCCCTAGTGGAAAACCAACAAAAATAATTAACACAGGTGGATATGGACAATCCGCACCACCATTTAACATGGGAGGATATGGGCAAGCTGCCCCTAGTGGAAATCCAATACCAACATTTAACATGGGTCCTGTTGGTGGACAAGCTGCCCCTAGTGGAAATCCAATACCAACATTTAACATGGGAGGATATGGGCAAGCTGCTCCTAGCGGTAATCCAATACCAACATTTAACATGAGTCCTGTTGGTGGGCAAGCTGCTCCTAGCGGTAATCCAATGCCAACATTTGCATCAACAAATGTAGGTAGTCCATCTAGAAAGTATGGGTTTTAAAAAAATAACATTATTACGTGTTGAGTAATTTGAATATTAAGTATTTATAGATAATAGTTATGATACCATTTAGGAGAAATAAAAAACAAAACACTACTAAAGCTAAACGCAAAGTTGTACCTAATGGTGCGGAAGCTGCAAAAGCTAAAAGAGCTGCGGACGCTAAAAGAGCTGAAGACGCTAAAAGAGTTGCAGATGCTAAAAGAGCTGCAGATGCTAAAAGAGGTATATCGGCTGCCATAGGTAATAAAAGAATACCACCCGCACAAAAAGCACAAAATACACAAGAATCGCAGCAATTTTGTTGTGCACCTTGTTACGATATATTAAGGGGAGGGGTTAAAGTAAAAAGTTGTTTATCTTCTAAGGAAAAATATATACCCAGTAATTTTACACCACCTCAAGATAAAATACTACCACTTAGAGAGGGTAAAAATGGTATATTTTTCTATATAAATAAAAGTGGTAATGAAAAACAATGTTCTTTTGGTAGTAAACCCGTTGGTTGTGTTAGAAAGAAAGTAGTTTTACCTACACTTAAAAAAACGCCTGTTAATCCATCATCTTCAGATGATAGTAAATCTACTTTAGAAGTATTAAAAGGTATAACAGTCGTAGACGCTGGTAAAAAAACTATAGATCAATTAAAAAAAATGTCTACGGAAACCCAAAAAGGGATTCAATCTATAGAAAATGAAGAAGTAAGAAAAAAAATAGAAAAAGCATCAACAGGTGGTGATTCACCGATTATAATTTCTAATGGTGGTGCGACCGGTGGTAAAGGTTATACTACAAATTTAGGAAAACTAACTGAAAATATCGATGGTAAGTTACCATCATTAACAGATGATAATGTATCAGGTAAGTTACCAAAAGATAATGATGCTGTTAAGTATGGTGGTACAAGTACTTTTTTAGTTGAAGAACCTAAAAGAAAGGAAGAAAAAAAGTCTAAACTACAGTTAGAAGAAGAGGATGCAAAAACAGCTAGAAAAACCCTTAAAAAGAAAGAAGCAAAAAAAGCGGTACTTGACGATTATATAGAAAATAATTCAGGTAAAGACGAAAGGTTAAAGGGATATAAAGATCAAACACCATTACCAATTGGGATAGGTGGACCTGGTGGGATATTACCAATCGGATTAGGAGGACCAGGTGGATCAAATGGGTCGCGTCAATTAGGTGGTCAATTACCAATCGGATTAGGAGGACCAGGTGGACAATTACCAATTGGTATAGGTGTACCAGGTGGAGGAATACGGACTAATGATGAAAAACCAAAACAAAGAAAAAAATGTTCAGATAGAAAAGCATTAAATTTTGATGAATTTTGTATTTCTGATCGTGAGTGTTGTATTTATGAATCTGAATTGAGAGATCCTATTGTTTGTAGTGACATTGAAAAAAGTAATATACGTATAAAAATGAACAGTATTGACTCTGAGATAATGGTATTAGAACAGAGAAAAACTGAAATTGAAAATCAAAATGAGTATATACCTGTAGTTGAAGATGATACACCATCTGGTACAAAATATAGTAACTTAACGTCAAACAATGTTGCATATACTACACTACCAGCAATTGAAAAATATACTAAAGATGGTGTTTATGTAAGAAGTACAGTTTTAAGTATTGAAGGTAACACAAATCAAAGCACGGAGAGTAAAGGTAACCCTGATTACAGTGATTCAACAAAATGGAATGCATATGTAGAAGAAAAGTTAGGTTCAGTTTACTTTAAGTTAAATGTGGATGGTGATGAAGATGCATTTAGAATTGATAACCACTCACAGGGTGATGATGCAGACTTTTATAGAGAGTTTTGTTTGGCTAAGGGGTATGAGTATGATTACTTTGTAAAAACTAACGGAAAACTAAAATATAGTAGTAAAGGATTAAAAGGTGCTTCTATCTATTGTGTAGATACTGAGTTTATTGTTACAGATGATGTTGCAGATGTTAAAATGGTATTTGCTGCTAGTCAGTGGGATGGTTTCTTATTACCTAAATCTGATGAAAGTGAAGTAAAAATTACAATGGATGTGATGGTTAAGTTTGATGCTGACGTTATAATTGATAAATGTCTAGCTGAGAGTGAGGTACCATATATTGACTTAAATACTCAATACGACTCAACAAATTGTAATATTGTTGTATTCACTGATGAAGTTAAAAATAAAGAAGTATTTAGACAAACTAAAAAGAGATCTCAGATTATAGATTCAGAAACAAAACAAATAAATTGGATATATGATGATGAAAATATAGAGATATGGGATAGAAATGGGCTTCAAGTAGAGCCTACAAAAGAATTTTGTGAAAGAGTAGGTGCTAAATTATATAATACCAAAAATCTATATGTTAAACAAAGTAGACAATATTATGATGATACTAAATTTAATAAATTAGTAACTAATGAATTATATTCTGAATATAGAAAAATATTATCGAATAATATTAATGATTATAGTACGTTAGTCAAAGAATTGAGTCAATCTGGGTATAGTGTAAAAATGTATCAATACCCAAAATCAAATTACAATGAATTAATAAATACACAAAATGTTTGTAAAGTAGATACACCTTTATTAAATGAAGGTTATACCACTATGGTGCAAGAATATGGTGTTATGATTAAGCAATTGTATGATTTAGATGACACATTAGATTTTTGTATTGCTAGGTTTGATGTTTTAACTAAAGAGATAAATGTATTAAACACTGAAAAGAAAAAATTCGCCGCTTTATTAGAGGAAAAAAGAGAATCAATTTCTAAAAAGAAAAAAGAGTTAAGGGTATTAGATGTAACATATTCAGAAACCAAAAAAAATAATGATGAATTAATTAAAGGTAGTAAAAATAATACCGATAGAAGTAGATATAAAATTAAAGCATCAGAAGATCAAGCTTTATATGAAAAACAACGTAAAGAGCTGGAAATAGGTCTTAAAAACTTAGAGTTAGACATTGTAGATATTAAAGAATGTTTAGAAAACTTATCTAAACAGATAGATAGTATAGAAGAAGAGAGAAAGAAAAGTGCGATATGTAAAGATTTAAGGGATCAACTTATTATTATTTTAGAAAACTTAATAAGTGATAATGATGACTTAACTAAAAAAACTAAATCATTATATGATAGTTGGGAGAAAGCAATTGAAGCTACCTACAGACTATATTTAGAAAAAACAATACAAAATGTTGATGATTATTTAGAAGGTACTAACATTGACCTTTCTTTAGAAGTTGATAATAGTGTTGGGGTATTAGTTACAGATAAGGTTTATAAATATACAAAATTATGGTCTTATAGTAAGGAAGATATATGGAGGTTTGATAAAACAAAGTCTTATAGTGGTATTTTATTAGACGGTTCTGAAGCAAATGTAAATTTAGTAAAGAGAAATGTAGGTGGTGCAGAAACTTTATTTAATCCCTTATGGCAAAAACTAACATTAGTATTAACTAAGGAACAATGTGAACAATTAAAGTTATGTTATCCAGATAAGCAGTTTTTTATTGGGTTAACAATTAACAACCCTAAAAATTGTCAGACAACATTGTTAGTTGATAATATACAAATTGATACTGAAGCTAATTATGTAAATAAATTATATTCAACTACGTTACCACCATCATTTAAATTGACACCAGTTATTGATGATAAAAAATCTTGGACATATAGTGATGGAGGGGTTACAACAGGTGACACTAAAATGATGTTTACCAAACCACAAGAAAGAAGTCAAAGTGGTATGGAATATAGATATACCGATTATACCACAAACCACTCAAAATTAGTTGTTAACAGTAAAGAAACTACATTTAGAATTGATCCTTCAAACGCTGTTGAATGTGACGTATATGGTTTCTGGCAAGAGATGGATTGTGATACATGTGACACATCTTACAGTTGTAGTACTGGAACAACACTAGCCTATACCAACCCAACGGGAGGTACAATTGGTTTAACTGGTACGGTAGTTACGTCATCCTTTAATTGTAATGAAATATCTAATCAGTTAAAAACAAATAATGAAAATTGGAGAGATAAAGTATATAATGCTACTAATAGTCCAGATTTAGCAAAATCTATATCATTTACTAGTATTAAAGAAAGTGAAGGTAAACCTAAAAGTAATCAAAAAGTATCTAAATCTTCATATGTTAATACTATTGCTAAAAATAGTGGTTTGATTGATGTTGGAGTTAGTTCATACACACCTAAAAAATTAGATAGTGGTTTTGATACTCAAAATAACCAATGTGGCACAACAATTATAGAAATTAAAAATGATGATAGTACATATACTTTAATAGGTGAAGAGTTAGATGGTAGTTTAGGGTTCTATAAATATAGTGCTGATACTAATGTGGTATCTGAAGTTACATCATTTATAGACGAAGAATGTTGTTTAAGGGTATCTAGATTAATCAATGATGAATTTAAGTTATCTAAACCAAACTATAAATGGGGTGGTAGTAAATGTATATGGAATGAGACAGCATCAATAACTGATAGTTGTGATAGTGATTGTTCTTACTTTGGAAGTGAACCAATCAAAACTGACTATATATCTACTGGGACATCTTTAACAGCAACATGTACTGACACACCTGTTTGTATTAAACCATTAGATTATTTAGATAAAGCACCTAACGATGTAAACATTAAACCTCAGTTTGATGAAATGGTTATTGCTAACTTAATTGATGCTAAGAGTAGACAAGTAATTAGTGGATACCCAATGTTACAGCTTTTCTATAATCAATATATGGAAGCAAGTGGATGTGGTGTATCACTAACAAATAGATTAGGGACTGAAACAGTATTTGAGGTAATGGATTTAATTGGTGACTATTGGTCAGACGTTATTGAACAAGTAATACCATCAACCACAATATGGGATGGTAATAAAAACTCAGGTAAATTATATAGGAATACTATTTTTGAGCAAACAAAATTTCCTTACACAAGATATGCAATGAATTATGATACTTCAGAGTGTGATATTACAGATGTAACCGATTATCATATAGGTGTAAATACAGGTTCTACTATAGACGTAACTTCTTATTGTATTAAAGGTAATTGTTTAGGTGATAATACAGTTGCTTGTAATGCAGAATATAAAACATTAAATTTTAAAAAGAAATCTTTAGAAGATAAAATAGAATCATTAAAAGGTATCTTAGATCAAATAGATGGTAAAAACAAAAAAGAAGATACTGAAGAACTTATACAACAGAAAGAACAAATACAATTTTGTACGAATTCAAAAGCAGAAAACTATGGTAAAGCATGTCAACGTAGTGGACCTTGTTGTAAAGTAAGTGTTATAGAAGATAGACCTATTGATGAAGAAGTTATTGATAGTGATGTTAAGGTATTACAGTATTGTCAGACTAAAGCTGCAATTAACCATGGATTACCATGTCAAAGAACAGGACCTTGTTGTAGAATGCCTGATCTTACCAATGAAGATATTGAGGTTATTGATGAAAAGGATCTTAAAGATGCTAAAGATATTAAAGATAAAGCAGACAAAACTCGAAAAGAAGTAAATGCACCAAAAATATGTACAGACTTTGCAGCAACTAACTATAATGAAGCATGTCATAGTATAACAAATTGTTGTATGTATTTACCACCCAAAGCGGCATATGTGGAATTATGTGAAGATGTAAAAGCAGAAAATTATGGTGAACCATGTCATACTACAGCTATGTGTTGTAAACCAAAACAGATGGAACTTGAAGATATAGACGCAAAGCTTAATGTTGAGGATGCTAAAGATAAATCAGAAAGGCTTATGGATGGGTACAAAGCTGAAGAAACAGAGGAAGAGAGTGATGAATTAGATTTTGATATTGCAGTACTTGATAAAGATGATACTATAATTGGTCGGGATAAATTAGTGGGTGACGCAACTAGAGAATCTACAACAAATGCAGGTTATAGTGAACCAAATTACGCTAATAACGGCGCATCAAGTACGATAACAGGTGCAGGTGCATTTAGTTTAAATGGTTTAGGTATAAATAATGGTAATCTGGGTTAAATAAAATAACAAAAAAGTAGAAAGGTAAAATATGTGGGCAGGTAGTATAGGAAATAAACCATTATCGACTCCAACAAATAGTGGGTTTATGAATGGTGGTGCGGCAAATATGGGAAGCATACAACCATATAATGTTGTATCGGCAAATATGGCAAGCACACAATCATACAATACAGAAGTTGCTGCAACCACAAGTCCATGGGAAGATTTTGAAGCCGATAAAGGTGGCGATAGTCCTAGTGCTACACAAATAGATGCAATTAGTGCTTTAGCTGCTACTCTTAAAGCGCAAGAAGTCGAAAACAATGGAAGTGAGAATCCTCAATTAGAAGGTATGTCAAATGACCCTAATAACCCAAATAGAAAAGGTGGAAGTCAGACACCAGTAAAAAGTAATGGAGGAGTACCACCATCAGGATTTGAATTAGGTCCACCATCAGGGCTTGGAGGAGCTGAGCCGCCAGTACAAACAGATACTACACTTAGGGGTCAAAAAGGTGGTGATGAGTGTGTATATAGTAATGATCAAATTAGACAAATGAGATTTGATTTAATGAATTCAGAAAAAGAACTATCTGTGATTAACAATAAGATTAAAATAAAAGGTGATGAATGTAGTGATATTACAAGAAAAAGTGCACAAATTGATTTTAATAATAGTCTTAGAAAGATAAATGCTGTTTGTTCAAAAACCATAAGAAGAGAAAATGCTGCTAAATCTATATTAAAGAATATGCAAAAAGGTACTGTTTCTTATAATAGACAACTAGATTATATTGCTGAATTACATGCAGAATATCTGGCATGTAAAAGAAAAAATACTATAAAAACAGAATATAATAGAATGTTTATAACGCAAATGTATGATAGTAATGAATACGAAGGTGATATCAGTGTATTTGACAAAGATTGGAATAAAGATGATGAGTTAATACATGATTGTAAGAATAATAAATTGGCTTGATAAACTATTTATAGAAAAGGATAAAAATGAGTAACGCAGTTAGAAGATATAGTGGTGAGTTTGATGATCCAATTTCGGTTAAGATTAATGTCGTAACTGAAAATGAGGTACCATTAAATGTTGAACCGCAAATGGTGTACGAATATAAAAGAGGTGAGTTTATTGAGACTTGGAATAAAACCTTTTTTATGACTGATTTGTCTAATGTGGAAAACATTTTTACAAAAATAACTCCAAGTACATTTGGTTTAACAATATTTGCAAATTTAACAAACATCCCAACGGTAGAAATAAACTTTACTGGTAATACTGGTATATCAACAACTGATATAGAAGTTAAATCAGAAAATCTTATTACCTATATAGATAAGGGTGAAAACATAACTTTTAATGGAGTTAGAGAAGAGAGTGAAAATTTTGCAAATATACCTAGAAGTAATACCGAATTATATTCATTTAACACAAAGAGTGATATAGATGTATTTGATTATCCTAGTTATTGTATAGATGGTACTAGAAAGATACCATCATCAAGTGCAGATACATTATGTGGTGAAGAAAGTACAAAGGCTAATAAATCATTTTATAATTGGTATTTTGGTAATAATGCTGGTATTGATTTCAATCCGATTAAGACAGGTGGAACGGCACAAGCGATTAGTGGTAATATAAGTACAATGGAGGGTGTATCTTCTATATCAGATATTGAAGGTAATTTATTATTCTATAGTGATGGTTCAACAGTATATACTAGTGGTAATACTGAAATGCAGAATGGTACTGGATTATTTGGTAGTTCTTCATCAACACAAACATGTTTAATTGTACCTAAACCCACCACAAACAAATACTATGTATTCACAACATCAACTGAAAAAGGATTGAGGTTTAGTGAAGTGGATATGGATTTACAAAATGGTGAAGGTCAAGTAATATCTAAAAACAATTCATTATTGTTAGCAACTGAAAAAGTAGCTGCTACTAAACATAGTAATGATACAGATTATTGGGTTGCTTCACATACAACAGGTACAACAAGTTACTCAATAAGAAAAATATCTTCAACAGGTATAGGGAATCAAATAATATCAAATATTGGTAGCACACATAACACTGCAATTGGTTACTTAAAGTTTTCACCTAACTCACAAAAATTAGCTTGTGCGATATACGATGAAGATATTATAGATATATTTGATTTTAATACCTCTGGAGGTACATTATCTAATCTAATAACAATTACAGGATTTACATATGTAAATGGACCTTATGGTTTAGAGTTCTCTGAAGATTCTTCTAAGTTATATGCAACAGATGGTGCGTCTACTAAGGTGTATCAGTTTGATTTAAGTTATTCATCAGCAACAGATATGACAAATCACGCTATTGAAGTGGGAGATGTTACTGGTGCTAGTATGGGGGCAGCTCAGATGGGTCCAGATAATAGAATATATATTGCAGATTTAGATGAACCACACTTACATGTTATACATGATAGTAATAATTTAGGGGTTGAGTGTTCATTTAAGGAAGATTACTTTTTATTAAGTGGTGCTAGTAGTGGTAATACATCGGAATGGGGATTACCTAATGGTGTGAGTAATAATTACTTTAGTCCAGATAGAGATGTATATTATACAAACTTTGATAGAGTAGACGCTTTTAAGTTTGATGTTATATTTGATAATTTAAGTGATGTAATACAAAATAAAGATTTAACATCTCAATTTAATTTGTATAAATATAGTAGTAGTAATAAAGTTTTCGATGTGACACCCACATATACTAGTGAAGAGATACCATCAACAGGGTTGACAAATGATATGTATATGTTAGAAGTACCATTTTCAGCAGTTACTGAGGGTGAGTATATCTTTAAGAGTAATTATAGTAGAAATATAAACACATTATTATCTAAACAATTAGGTTTTACTACAACAACAGCCAAAGATGTATTAACAGGAACTAGTTTAGGTATTTATGACCCAAACAATGATTGGTATTTCATCAATATGAATAGAGCAGAAATACCACAATTAAATAATAGTGCATCCAATCCAGTTGGTGGAGAAGCGTCAATCAGTGGATTTAATGTTAAGAGTGTTTATACAACATCTGGTATTACAAATTATAGTTTTGAAATGTCTAGTTCAGAATCTTTGGGTATTGTTAGTTATAATGGTTCTGTAATGTCTCCAAACAGAGATTATAGTGCTAATACAACTGGTGATATTACATTAGATTTTGAAGTTTTAGATAATCAATTACTAACGGTGGTATATGTTTCTACAACCGTAGAGACAAGTCCAATATTTAATGATGAGCATGTTATAAGTGAAGTGATTAAAAGTGGTGCGACTAACACTGAATCTACAACTGATAGAGTATTTTTTAATACAGATCAGAATAAATTTGAGTTTTATTTATCTACTGAACCACTAACTGATGAAGTTACAATGACATTAAATGGTGCTTTGTTGGGTAACAATATAGAATATTACAGGTCATCGACAAATACTAAAAGAATTATTTTAGAGGGGGGATTAAAAAAAGGTGATATTATACAATCATTATATTTACCTAAAACTGGATTATTAGGTAATATTGCGACAACAACACCATTATTTAGTTGGAATGTGGATAATTCACCATTGGTTAATCAATCTTCTTCAGGATTATTTACATTAGAGGTATGTGGATATGAAGATACAGATTTTAATTCTATATTATATAGTAGTGAAGTAGAATATTTAAGTGGTGCTAATACATACTTAACACAGATTAATTTAACGGGTGCAACTTCAGGTGATCAATTTAAATATAGAGTAAAAAATGAGAAGAAATATCAACCTATAAGTGGGGAGACAATAACAGATATAGTATATAGTGATATAAATACATTCCAATTAACAAGTAATGCGGGTAAATCCTATTAAATTATTTACATCTAGTATATTTATAATAAAATAATAAAAAGTAATGAGTTACATAAATAAACAGAATACGGCGCTTGTAAGAGTAAAACTTACTGATATAGGTAGGGAGTTATTGGCTAAAGGTCAATTAACCTTTAACTTTTGGACGGTAGGTGATTCCGAAATAGATTACGATTATGTAAGAGGATGGAAAGCATTTGATCCTAGTAATACAAATGTTAGTAGTGGTCAGTTTCTTTATTATGAGGCAGATGGTACTGTAGAAACAAATTATCAACAGATAATAAGACCTAAAGATGCGCAAGCTGAACAAAAATCATACCTTCTAAATGGTGTTGGTGCGGCATTTAATAACTTAAACTCAGAAAGTAGTGTAAGACTAATTAAAGGTATAGTTAGTAATCAGGCAGAAGATAGAGGGTTTTTCTCTGGGTCAACTGTTGATACTGGTTTAGTTATGAACTCAAACCCTAGAATTACTAAAGAAACAGGAACTATAGATTTAGTTAAGTTTAATGGTGTTACAGATACTACATCGTATACCAAAGGGGTATTACAATTAGACACCGCACTTACTGCTACATCTGTAAATGATATTATAGTATTTAGATTTTCTAATTCTACATTAGGGGATATTACTGGTGATAGTATGACTGCAGCAACAATTAATCAACTTTATACAATTAACGATATAAGTGGTAGTCAAATTAAAGTAGATAGAGAGTTACCTACATTAGATAGTAATGCAGGAACAACCATTACATATTATACAATTCCTGGTGGAAACGATCCAGCAGATGATTGGTATGGTTCTAATTCAGCAACTGCTTATTGGAATACAGGTACTTTATCTTTTAATAGTAGTAATGATATTTGTGTTGAAAATATTCCTGTATGGAATATGAGTAATATTTGGGATGAAAACTTAGCTGGTCAGTTTAAGGATGATAGTAATACCTATCATAACCATCAGTTATTTGGTTCTGAGCAATTTATTGGTACAAAAATATTATTAGGTTATAAAGAACCTGAAAGTGTAATTATACCAACCACAGAGTTATCAAATAGTTATATGGATACATACCAAAAAGGTATATCCATCATACATTATACAAACAATACAATTTCTAATTTTTACGGTGAGTTTTTACATATCGATGAAGATAGTAATAAATTATTAAGTTTAGATATACCAGTGATGTGGCACAACAGACAAAGTGCGACAGAAGAAGGTACAGTAAGTGGTATGAGATTTGTGTCTGATGGGGTTGAAAAGGAATTAGAAAACTCACAACATAAATATTATGACTTAGTTGAATATAGTGGTATGTCAAGTACTCCAACTATACCTATGGTAGTAGGTAAGGTTTTTCATAACCTAAAAATGGTTGTAGTTGAGAATGAAGAGTTATTGGCAGCAATGTCTTATAAGTCTAACAGGAACTTTACGTTACCTGATTTATCTGCATCATTAGTTAAATGTAGTGATTCTTGTGGTGGATTATTAGCTCAGAATGAAACTCTTTATTTAAGTTATCATTTAGAGGCTTCATCGGGAGCAACAGAGACATCATTACCTTGTCAAAGATATACAAAAATACAAAATAATACAATAGATCCTAAAGACGTTGAGTTTAGATTAGAGGGTGTTGATATGTTACCTTATATGAGAAAAGTAGAGAAAGGTACATATGATGGCGCTGGTTTCTTCGCAGATAAGTTTTATGTGTTAGCACAAATAATAGATGAAACGGTTACTGCTAGACCTGAACCTAATAGTTGGAAAGAAATAGATTTCACATCAACACTTATTACATCAGGTGCTAGTGAAACAATCGACCCTCAATTATTAGAAAGACAAACCCCACAAAGTAATGGGTTTAAGTTAACTAAAACTTTATATACTGCTGGTACAGATTTTAACTTAGGTGTCTTAATGGACTTACCTGAAGGTGATTATTATAGTAAGATGAATTTCGGTGATGAAAGATTATTTTATGGTAATTTAAGAACACATATCGGTGCAACTATTTATAAGACATTATTTAGTTTAAATATAGATGGTGCAGAATTTACGGACACAACTAACATAACATACGATGGTAATCAAGATAGGTATATCAGTGAAGTTGGTGTGTTAAACGATTCAGGTGCGTTAGTTATGGTAGGTAAATTGAGTCGTCCAATAAGAATAGCAAACGCAACAACTGCGACTATTGAAGTAACAATGGATTTTTAATTATATAGATATGGGTTTAATAAGTTCAGCAAATACTATAACTATAACAGCTAAATTAACAAAGGCTGGTAGAGAAAGACTAATAGAAGAGAGTAATACAATTATTACTAATTTTGTATTGGGTGATTCTGATGCCAATTATAAAACAAAAGAAGCTTTAGGTACTGGATTGATACCAGTGAATAGTGGTAATTTAGGAGAGAATGGTGCAGTCAATAATAATATTGACGGTGGTATTGATATAAAAAATAGATTGTATTTAACAAATACACAAAGAAAGATAAAAACCATTGAAGATGGTTCATACCAATTAAGAGGTGAAGTAGTGAATGTAGGTGAAACTTACGTAAGTGGATCTACACTATCATTCTTAACTTTAGATAGGACAGACACTGCTAATGATGAAACTAATTACTTTAAGACATTAGATTTACCACTTACAGATGCTAGAAAATCTATTTTTTCTGTAACTTCTGAAAATGGTGGTTGGTTAGATACTGCATTTAGTGGTGTTAATACTGACAATATATTAATGGTTAATATTGATAGTGACAAATTTGGAGAATTGATTGATGGTAAATCAATGAAAGGTATTATACCTGTTGCAACTGGATTTACATCTGGTGGAGTCGTAACTGGAATTACTTCATATACATTTTATAGTACATTTGTAGATACTAATGAATTATCATTGGTAGATTTAGATAATAAATACGAAGATGAAACAATTTATAGTTCAGGATTATTTAATGGTGGAATGAATATTACATATTTAGTGAGTGATGATATACAAAAACCAAATAATGATAGTAATAAGAGTTGGGCTACAGGGTATGATGAATATAAACCTTTCAGTGAGAAGAAAAAACAATTGATAAACCCAACGTCAATTACAGAAAGTGGAATCAATGCAGATAAGATAATCGGTATTGCTTATTTAGATAAAGGAATGATCGCGTTTACTAATCCAGATATTGTTAGTGGTGTAACAGAAGCATTTAACTTTAGTGGTGATGTAAATACTAATACAGTTACTAACTCTTTAGGCTTTACTTATATGACTGGTAGTAGTTATAATTTAACAATTGATAGTTGTCTTAACA
>JAAHTH010000673.1_pt2 | contig 30349 bp, 50 predicted proteins | sample 6116091 | NCBI WGS metagenome assembly JAAHTH01 (sample SAMN13939990, study PRJNA603662) | sponge metagenome | isolation source: marine sponge | host: Mycale hentscheli | place: New Zealand | collected 2006
ATCACCATACCAATCATAACGAGAATTAGATAATGGAAGAAAAGAAATACTTTGAAGGTGGGGTCGAATATTACTTTCAATTCAATAACGACGACCCAATTAAATTTGCCGAGTCCACTGAGGATTTAACCGATGAGGAATCTATTGAACGTAGTACCTTACGATTAGAGGTAGGTCCATGGGAGGGTAGTGAAGTAAGTTGGAAGATTGGTATGAAGAAGTTTAAGTTATTCTCTAAGCAAAAGGATTCTCAAAACCAATAAGTTGAAATCCATATTTGTCTTTGATGTCATTGTATAGCTTGTCATACTCACGGTCAGACAAATTTTGGTGTTGATTAATAACATCAACAACACGACCAATTACATCATCGGCCCATTCAAACTCAGAACCGTAATCTTCATCATATTCTAACTCTTCAGAAAACTTAGCAATTAGTTCAGGAATGTCTTCAACGGTTATTTCTTCACCCATTCTATTTTTCTTCATGATGGTATCAAAATACATTAATTTGATATGTGGTAATAACTCTTCCCATGAAGGAGCGTCTCCACAGTCTTCGTTCCAAATCATTTCAGGTGCACTATAAACTCCGTCTTTATAACCAACAAGACCCTTTACATGCTCAATAAAACGTAAGTAGGCCTCTTCATCATTATATTCAGGAATCTGATTATCATTCCAAAAACCTAAGTCGCCACCATCATATTCTTGACCTACCATACCCAAAGTCTTCTTGAAATAGAAATCAGGGATAATACCTAAACAATATCTATAATCGACTTCTACTTGTTCGGTAACAAGACCCATCATCTTTTTGATTTCGTTGATTTCAGATAAAACGGCTTTTTTCATATTGTAATAAACTATTCTTATAAATATGTTGGCAGAATAAAAAGGATGTTGTATATTTGTAGTGTTAAAACGAAAGAGATATGGCATACAAAAATTCAAAGGGAGAATCAGAATACTTGTTCGGTTGGTTGGAAGCAAAACCTGGTTCTAAGGAGTTCAAACGGACTACGGGTGGTAACTCAGTTTGGGCAAAGACAAAGCGTGAGGCAATCGCTAAGGTCAACCGTGAGTGTAAGGCTTCTGAAAAGGAGAATCCTACACACGTTCAACTTCGTGTGAACCCTGAAACTTGTCGCCGAGCTAAGACTCGAAAAGAGTCTTCTGATTTTTCTTACGGTCTATACTTGATGACTGTTTAATTATTGGTTATACTTATTTCTTTCAAAAGCCTCCTTAGCTCAGTTGGTAGAGCAGCACATTTGTAATGTGCGGGTCGTTGGTTCGAGTCCGACAGGAGGCTCAAGTAAGATGGGGAGACACACAATACGCGTTGGAACTATGTGTCTTTAAAAAAGAACCCCGTACTTTTGGTTCGGTAGTTCAGTTGGTTAGAATACAAGCCTGTCACGCTTGGGGTCGCGAGTTCGAGTCTCGTCCGAATCGCCAAATCTATTAAAACATTTATTGTTTTTATAGAAATCTTGGACTATATTTGTCTTATCGGGAAGTGGCGCAGGTGGTAGCGCATCTGGTTTGGGACCAGAGGGTCGCAGGTTCGAGTCCTGTCTTCCCGACATTAAATAAAATATCATGAAAGCAGTTTTAGAATTTGACTTACAGGACGAAGACGACCGTATGGAACATCAGATGATGTTGAAGGCTAAGGATATGAGTATTGCCCTATGGGATATGTCTCAAGAACTTAGAAAAAAGGTTAAGTATGCCCCCGATGACTTATCAGAGGACAAATACAAGGCGTATGAAGAAATCCAAGACATCTTTTATGGTATTCTCAATCAACACAATATAGATTTAGAATTATGAAGTTAGCACTGATTGCACACGATGGTAAAAAATCAGATATGGTGGCATTCGTTATGAAGCGATTAGACTTCTTCAACCGTGAAGATGTTAATATCGTAACTACGGGCACCACAGGTAAAAAGATATTACATGCTGGTGTGGATAAAGTCCAATCCGTGGCTTCAGGACCTTTAGGTGGTGATGCTGAGATTGGTGCAATGGTAACTCGTGGAGAGATTGACGGTGTATTCTTTTTCCGTGACCCCTTAGACAAACACCCACATGAGCCTGATGTACAAATGTTAATGAGATTATGTGATGTCCACGATATCCCATTGGCGACCAACTATAAAAGTGGACATATAATGGTGAAATACTTTGAAAATAAATGAGAAAAATCTTAAACAAATGGGACCGTTTGAAGTTAGGTCATAAATTACATCAACTTCAGAAAAGATATAACAGAGCGGTAGGAAACGGATACACTGAAAAAGTTGCAGTCTACGAACGAAGAATCAAACAGATTATTGAAAAAATAAATAAAATCAAATAATGAAACATACTTGTTTTATTTGTGGTGACGAGGCCACCAAAAGAATCACAACAACGGCAAATCAGGGGGACTTTTATCTTTGTTCCAACGATAAGTGTAAAGATATTTTGGAAGACCAATTAATGTCTATAGCAAGAAGAATGAACTAATGGAAGAAAGATATTTTGATAGAGATTTAACCTATACAGACGATGGTCGTTTATTAGATGAAGATGGGAAAGCAATCATGATGGATTGGGAAGAACCCATAATGAAGAAGGCCGCTGAGATTGTAACTCGCAATGGAGGTCGAGTTTTAAATGTTGGTTTTGGTATGGGATATATCGATTCTTTTATTGAAGAACATGATATTGAAGAACATTGGATTATTGAAGCCCATGTCGATGTTTATACTAAAATGTTACAGGACGGATGGCACCTTAAACCTCATGTTAATATTCTTTATGGTGATTGGAGATGGTACCTACAATTTTTACCTAAGTTTGATGGGATTTACTTTGATACATGGGACGAACACCAAATGGATTTTGATGAATACATACCTAACATATTAAAAGACGACGGTATCTATTGTTTCTTTAATAACCCTCGTTTTGACGAACACGGTCTTCATACAGACCCATCACATCACGAAATAATTACTGAATATGCTGATATTGATTTTGAAACAATGGATTTAGATTGGATTGACGATAAAGAACGTCAAAACCCATATAATGATTATTATTGGAACCCTGAATGGAAAACATATTATCACCCAATTATTAAATTAAAAAAAAATGAAAGAGGACCACAACCCTTCGGATTTTCAAGGTCGAAGTAAAAAAAAGTATGAATCAAACGGTAAATTTGCGATAACTTCAATCATAATGTTTGTGACCGTAATTCTCATCTATGTATTAACCAATGGATAAAAGAACCGTAATCATAAATTTATTTGGGGGACCTGGTAGTGGTAAATCAACCATTGCGTCAGGTCTCTTCTATACATTTAAGAGCAAGGGACTTAGTTGTGATAACCCTTATGAATTCCCAAAGCAGGTGGCTTGGGAGGACAACAACTCACAGATTACCGACCAACTTTATATCTTGGCCAACCAACATAGAGGAATTGTTCGTTCTTATGGTAAAGTAAACTACATTATTTTAGATTCTCCATTATTATTGTCGTTAGCTTATAAAAATGGGTATACAGGTGATTATCCTGCTAAGTTTTATAACGATAGTTTCGATTCAATGGTTTTGGAACTATTTAATAGTTACGAAAACGTAAATATTTTCTTAGATAGAGTCGATAAGAAGTTTCAACAGGAAGGGAGATTTCAAACTGAGGACGAGTCTGAGAAGTATGACGAAATAATAAAAAAGATATTGGATGATAATAAGATTCCGTATCATACCGTAAAAGTAGGTGACCATTCATTAAGAAGAATCATCGAAATTATTAGAGACGAAGTAAAAAAATGAAAAAGAAAGCAATTCACGCAGAATACAGAAAGACCTCAGAATCCTTCCCTGAATGGTTAAAGTATGAAGTAACCATCTTATCTGAAGATGGTAAGACCTCTAAAGTACCGGCATATGGTAAAGACTTACAAGACGCCCTATCACGAGTAGTTCATGATGAGAAAGTAGAAAAGGTGGAGAAAAAAGTTAAAAGAATCCCTGACTTGGTATGGGTTATCATGTGGTTTGGTTATATGATAGGTTTAGTAGAACTTACATACCTCACCTCAGAATATAATGAATTTGACGGTCTATTCTTCATCGGAGGTATGGTTATTTTAACCACCGCATTATTAAGTATTAAGAACTGGTTTAGGTTAAGAAACTTAGATAAATCCCATCGAACAGGTCATTAGTAGAGATTTAACTTAATTTTATCGAAAAACTATATAATTATATTTATATAGCCGAAATTAAAGTATGAAATCAACTCTACTCTCAGTATTATTTTTATTACCTTTTTTCTCTTTTTCTCAAAATTCAAGTTGGTTTGAATTAGAATTTGAGTTCGGAGGTTGGGATACCAATCCTAACTCCGTTTGTATCACTCAAGGTAATGACACTCTTTTCTTCAAAGAAAGATTAAATGGACAGACTCCAAGATACCATTACGCAGTAATTAATGCTGATACTGGTGCTATTAACGTTGAATTTAAAAGTAACTCGGTAGCAGGATGGTACAGTTTCTCTTATCAATCTCCTTCTTACTTTACTCTTAAAAACTATACTCAAGGAGAATTAATAGATTTATATAATCTAGATTGGGATAATACTGGTATAATCTGGTCAGGAATTTCCCAAAGTTACAGTTTCGACACAGTTGTAAACCTTCTATCGCAGCCACCACCTCTCGCTGGTTGTATGGATTCAACTTCATCGAGTTATAATCCGAGCGCTAACCTAAGTAACAACCAATGTGCATATCCTGTTTCATTTGCAGTCGATATGAATTCGTATCCCGATACTTTCTCCCAAGTTTACGTAAGTGGACAGTTTAATAATTGGAGTGGTATTTGGGATTCTTTGTCTGACCCCGACGGTGATAACATTTGGACCGGCACTATTGACATTCTTAATAATCCAGGATGGTTATGGAAATATTCTGTCGATAATTGGTCGGACCAAGAGTTACCTCCAAATATGCAAAATAATCAAAACCCATACGCAACTTGTTTTTTACTTGACGCATATGGGTTTACTAATAGAAATCTTATAGTCGATGGACAGGCCGTGATTCTCGATACAAATTGTTGGGAGAAATGTTTGGACTGTGAGGATATAATAGGTTGTACTGACACAACTTCTCAAGATTTTAATCCATGGGCAACAGTAAGTGACGGCCAATGTCAGGGTAGTAATATCCCTAATTGTGGACCAGGTCAAACTTATTTACAAGTATATTTTGTACCTGATAATTACGGAAGTGAATCAAGTTGGATTCTTTATGATGACAATGGTGCAGTATTCACAGCACCTCAAGGTACTTATTCAGGATATCAACCAGGTGTTGGAGTTTCTGAATATATTTGTGTAGACACTAATGTATTAGTTGATATAGTAATTCAAGACAGTTATGGTGACGGACTTAATGGTACATTATATGGTGGAACAGTTGACGGAAATCTTCAAGTTTTAGACTGTAATGAAAATACTTTGTTTAATTTATCGGATTCAGTTTCTAATTCAAATTTCGGTTACTTGTACACTTCACCACAGTTTAGTACAGGAAGTTCATGTACAAGTGGTGGTTCATCAATAGTATATGGATGTACCGACCCATTCTCATTAAATTACAACCCAAATGCAACGGTAAGTGATGGGTCTTGTAGTACACTGAGAGTTTTAGGTTGTGATGATAACTCACAATTCAACTTCGACCCGAACGCTAATACCAGTGAAATAATGACTGGTGACTATACATTAAGAATTTATGATGGACAATCAAATGGATGGGGTGGTACTTGGTTGGGTATCAAGCAAGGTGATTGGTTGTCACCTCAATATCGAATTGGACCTGACGATGGAAACTACTTACAATTCGATGTCCCTTTAAACATATATGAACCTATAGAGTTGTACTTATTCACAACTCAACAATCTCAAAACTCAATTGCACAGGTGGCATATACATTGTATGGGCCACAAGGTGATACAATCGTAAATGTACCATATTGGGGTGGACAATCTATTCAGTTCCCTGTAATTCAGACAACTACAGGGCAACCAACATTCGGTGATGTGTGTATTCCAAAAGTTCTTGGATGTACGGATTCAACAGCGACTAACTATGATTCATTAGCAAATACAGACAACGGTTCTTGTATACCTACAATAATAGGTTGTATGGACCAATTCGCTTTTAATTATGATTCAACAGCTAATACCGCTGGACCATGTATCCCTATCGTTGTAGGTTGTTTGGACTCTACTCAGTTCAATTATGATTCAACTGCAAATACAGTAGGTGCTTGTATTCCATTCATTTATGGTTGTACAGATTCATCTAAGTTCAATTACAATTCTTTAGCGAACACTGACGATAACAGTTGTGTTCCATTTATATATGGTTGTACCAATGCAACTGCGTTTAATTATGATTCCACAGCAAATACCAATGACAACTCATGTATAGCTAAAATCTTTGGTTGTACTGACAGTACGTCACTTAACTACAATCCACTCGCAAATACAGATAATAATAGTTGTATTGCTAAGGTGTATGGTTGTATGACACCTACTTCAATCAACTATAATCCACTTGCAAATGTTAACGACGGGTCTTGTATCCCATTTATTTATGGTTGTACAGATTCAACATCATTCAATTACAACGCATTAGCTAATACTGATGACAGTTCTTGTGTAGCAATCGTATATGGGTGTACCAACCCTAACTCAACCAATTATAGTTCAACCGCTAATACTGATGATGGTTCATGTATTCCATTCATTTATGGTTGTACAGATTCAACAGCGTTCAACTATAATCCTTTAGCTAACACTGACAATGGAAGTTGTATAGCTGTCGTTTATGGTTGTACAGACCCTAACGCATTTAACTACGACCCTAACGCTAATACAAACCAGGTATCATCAACAAATTTATCAAGTCCTTGTATACCGATAGTTTACGGTTGTACCGATTCTACGGCAGTCAACTACGACTCAACTGCTAATGTCGACAATGGAAGTTGTATCGTAGCAGTCTATGGATGTACTGACCCGAACGCTTACAACTACAACCCTAACGCGAACGTATCAGACACCACATCATGTTTATACGACGCAGGATGTATCGACGGACCAGGTAACCCATATTGGTTGAATGACCCATGTTACGCTTGGGTTATCGATGTAGATGAGTATTGTTGTACAAACTCATGGGACCCTGATTGTCAGTCACTATATGACTATTGTGCGACGAATAGTGGTACTATCGATATTGATGAACTCGTATTCGATAACATCGTGGTTTATCCAAATCCTACTACGGGTAACCTCACAATCAAGACTAATTTAGATATAACATATGAGCTATACGACTTCACAGGTAAGGTAATAAACACCGACATGAAATCAGAGAACATCGACATTTCTAATCTACCTAATGGAGTTTACTTCTTATCTATAAAATATGAGGACAAAGTCTTCAATAAAAGAATTATCAAGAAAGACTAAAAATGAAAAATTTATTAATCGTATTTTTACTTTTACCACTCGTCTCATTTAGTCAAATAAATGTAAAAGAACAACTAAAAAGAACTTTCAAATTCTCTACGTTCTACGGGGCATATAATGGTAACAACTCTATCTCAGACGTAACAACTTATTCTGTAAGAGATGGGTTATCTACTACAACTACTATGACACCCTATGATTATTCTGCAGTTTTTGGACTAAGAAAAATACAAAGGTTCGGTTACGAACCAAATATTCAAAATAGATTCAAAAATGGTACTGAGAATTCTTTCTCAGATGCCGCAACAATAGGTAGTAAATCAAGAGGTTTCGAATATTTATTTGAGTTCGATTATAGAAGACAACAAGGTAAAATATTCCTTAATCAAGACCACTTTGTTAGGTACATCGCCGACAGATATGTACTCAAAGTAGAATATTTGGAAGATGGTTTTGCTGATATTGGTTACTTTGAATCATCTCAAAGGTTTAGACATAAATTCAATAGAAAATTCTCTATTAATTTGGGTGCAATGCAACGTATATCTGAACCTTACGGATTCGACCCATTTGCTGATTGTATTAGACCTGATGGTAGTATACCATGGATGAAAATATCCACTGATATGGGTTATGATTGGACAGTAGGTAATATTTACACAAACCCTGATGGTGAAGTTGTTGCTAATAGTACTGAAGTCTTCCAAGAGGTTGTTGTTCCTCAAATCCTTTCTGACTACGCATTACAACAAAGAGACGCACTTCCGAATAAATGGGAGAATTCAATAGTTTTAGGTTTTGATTATTACAAATATTCGAAACAATTTTGGTTACATTCATGGGCAAATGTATTACCATATCATGTAAATATTGAAAACCCATATAGTTATCATAAATTCCATGGTGGTCAGTGGGTTGATTATTCAGGTGGTTTAATCTTTGGTTATAGATTCAATAAATCACTTGGTATTTTCACTGAAGGTAGGTATCATAAATATTGGAATAGAAGTTGGTATGAATTCTCCACAGGAATTAATTATATAATATTGTAGATTATGGCACAAAAGATTGATGAAGGTACTCAGATTACTTTAGACTTAAAAACAATTGGTATAATACTATTCTTCGTTGCAACTGTTGTAGGTATGTGGTTCACACTACAAGCTGACATAGATGAGGCAAAAGAGTTACCATCACCACCCGACCCGGAAGTTACAAGAATGGAGTTTGATATGAAAGACCAAATGATTCGTAATACTATTCTTAATACCCAAGGGGATGTTACTGAAATAAAAGAAGACATGAAACGCATTGAAGAAAAAATAGATGAACTGAGGTAATATGAAAAAGATTATATTAGTACTGTCATTTTTACTATTAGGTATTATATCTAATGCTCAAATAGTAGTGATACATTTCAACGCAGGTTGGAACAAGTCACATAATGTTGAATGGGTAGAGGACTTATCAGATTGTGATGTAGAGTTTGTTGACATAGCTAAGAAACCAAAATTACAAAGTGAGTATTCAATTGTAGTAGTACCAACAATCATCGTTCTCCAATACGATGAAGAGAAGAAAAGATACCAAGCCGATTTAAGTTTCAAATTATCCGCAACTAAAGAAGAAGTTCAGGATTATATAGACGAACTCATTTTGAGTGGTTTTTAACATATCAATTGTAGATTTCTAAACATTTCTTTTTTATACTTTATGTGAATTAAACATTTAACATGAAGAAAATTTTTATCCTTTTATTTTTATTCTCAACAACTTTTCTTTTCTCACAAAGTAGAGTTATTAAATTTGACACAACAGCAATAAATTATGGGACAATACACAAAGGTGACAACGGAAAAAGAGATTTTCAATTTACCAATATCAGTAAAGAACCGATAGTAATACTCACTGTTACTGTATACTGTGGATGTACAGTTCCGAACTGGACAAATGAACCAATACTCCCAAATGGAAAAGGAACTATAACTGTCGAGTACGATACTCAACGTGTTGGAAGATTCGGAAAAGAAATTAAAGTTAAAACAAGTGGTAGTGATACCGAAACTCGATTAATCATATGGGGTGAAGTTTTACCTTAAATTAAGGGGCTCTTAGCTCAGTCGGTTAGAGCAAATGACTCATAATCATTAGGTCGTAGGTTCGAACCCTACAGGGCCCACAAAATGTATTTACCCATAAACATATTATGTTATAATTATTTTATAAAGAATTTCAAATGATTATAATTGACGATTTTATTAAAGACAAAGAACTACTCAAAAGAATTAATGAGGATAAAGACTTTTGGGAAGTAGGTTATAGGTGGTATGACGGTTGGTGGAACGAAGGGGTCCAAGACCTACACCACGAGTTAATTAAAATTATATGGGGTGAAGATTCACCACATGAGGGCGTTCAGGTTGAAGGTTTCGAACATTGGGTTGGTGACTACACCAATAAAGAAAGTTTTAATATCATTGGGATGGATTGGTCCCTTAAACCTCACTTCGATAAAGATGAGGATAAGTGGGTCGAAGATAAAACATTTGTAACCCCTAAGATTGGTACGGTATTTTATCCTGACCCTGAAATTGATGAGATGGAAGGTGGTATGTTATACTATTGGGAAAAATTCCCCCCTCAAAGGGCCAATGAAGATAATACTATTTGGTGGCCTGAGGAGGAACCTGAAATCATCAAACCTAAGTTCAATAGATTATTAATCTTTGATGCTGGATGTTTACACGGTGTAAGTCAGATTAAATCAGGTAGACGGAGAGCGGTGGCAATCAATCTATGGGACCAAAAACCCACAACATTCACAAAAGATTATTAATAAGAGGTTTGGTTTTCCAAACCTTTTTTTTTACCTTTGTCTTATGAATATTTTTGTATTGGATTGGGACGTTAAGAAGTGTGCACAATATCACAACGACAAACATGTGGTTAAGATGATATTGGAGACGGCTCAGTTGTTATGTGGTGTTCATCATATGACCGACCAAGCTAACGACCAAGTTCCCTACCGTCTTTCACATAAGAACCATCCTTGCTCCATTTGGGCTCGTGAGAGTCTCACTAACTATCTATGGTTGTGTGAATTGGGTTTGGAGTTATGTAAGGAATATACACACCGTTACGGTAAACGACATAAGTCTTTGGATGTCATTGAGTGGTGTATTGAAAACAAACCAATGATTTCAGATAAAGGATTTACCGAACCTGCTAAGGCAATGCCTGAGGAATACAAAGTCAAATCTGTTGTTGAATCATACAGAAACTATTATGTCGGAGAGAAATCAGGATTTTCCAAATGGAAAAATAGAGATGTCCCTTTATGGTTTGAGGAAAGTTTACTATATTCTTAGAAAAGAATATTATGAAAAAATTAATCTTTATCTTGTCACTAATTTTGCCAACTTTTGTGACAAAAGCCTCTCACCTTATGGGTGGAATGATTGCCGTAGCACAGACCTCTCAAGACTCTACATCGATTGGAATGTATGTTGTTGCAGATGCTTTTCCAACCCTACCAAATCAGGTATCTCTTGAAATGTGGATAATGGATTCTCAAGGTTGGTACACTTTCGATTCTTATGTTACTTTAGATAAGATTAATCAATCAACACATCAAGGATTTAATACCGCAAATTACGGTAGTGATTACTTGGACTTGGATTCAAATAAATACAGGTTCATTTATAAGAATTGCTGTTGGCCAATCTTAAACAACTCTACAAATTCAACTCAATCAGATTTTGTACTGTCAACAGATTACTGGCACGTTCCAAATAGTTCAACGCCATTTGGCGAACAACCTCTTTGGGTTAATGTTGAATCAAATACAGTTAATTCAATGAAACCAGTATGGGGTAATTATAACTGTCACTTCACAAATCCAGATGGAGATTCAGTAAACATAACCAAATCAGAGATTTACTCTTCGTATTCAAATGGTGTCTTTGTACCACAGGTTCAGACTTCAACGAATATACTGGCAAACAATGATTCAATCACATTTGTAGGAACAACACTCGGAGCTGTTGGATATGGTTTTCAAATTGACAAGTACCGTAGTGGTTATTTATTGACTACACAGAGACTTCAATGGACATTCATTGTTCGCAGTTCTACACTTGATATTGAAGAGAATGAAGTGCAGAGAGAAGTTATCGGAGTATGGGATTGGCAAGGTCGTTATATGGGAAAAGATATAAAATCACTAAATAATAGTGGATTATATGTAATTAGATATAGTAATGGAACTTCTGAAAAAATTTATCGGTTATGAGTGTAATAGTCGCGAAAATTATATTAGTTTTGTTTGTATCCTTAATTGGGTATCAGGTATATGATAATTTTATTAAAAAAGAAAAGTAAAAAAGAAAAACATGAAAAAGTATTTTGAATTCTCAGGAACCATCAACGGTCTTAACTATTTCCTACGAAACATCGTATTAGCAATTTTAGGTTTTGGTGTTGGTTTCGGCATCGGTTATTCATTCGGTATGGATAACACAGGTTTAGTGATGGTGTTTGTAGCGCTATTCGCACCACTAATGTGGTTACAAGCATCAACCATCTATAAACGCATGTTAGCGTTGTTCCCAAAAGATGCCGCAATGTATACGGGTGGATTAATCACACTTCAATTGGTTCAACAAGCAATGGGTGAAGATAATCCCTTTAGAGTATTACTAACTTTAGTGTTATTAGTCATTGCAGGAATTTTAATTTTCAAAAAATCAGGAATCGAAAACCACGAAGGTTAAAAAGAAAGGGACGTTAAGTCCCTTTTTTTATTCAAATATAAATTCTTTTATATAATCGATGGTTTGAACTGAACTATCATTCTTTACTATCTCCCCATCTTTTACCAATCCAAATGTTGGTAATCCACGAACTTCAAACTTATGACCCAAGTCATAATTGTAATCAATATTACATATTGCTATTGGTACTTCAATTTCCTGTTGTAGTTTTTTAAGATTCGGGAACATCATCTTAGACATTCCGTCCCATTCAGAATAAAAATACACAAACACTCTTTCGTTACGAGTGATTAAATCTTCTAACGTTTCTTTATTAACTTCTATCATTCTTCAAACAAATAATCTGCAACTGCACAATACCTCCACCCAAATTCTTTTGGTACGTATTGTGGATTATGGAATAATGTCCCATCAAAAAAATATAGACGACCCTTAGCTATTGGGGCTGAGATATAATCGTCTTTATGTGCCATCAATAAATCAGTATATGGTGAACCACATGAAGGGACCTCCAAATATAAACTCATACTATAATGTGAATCGACTTGCTCGTCAGTACGAGGGTCAGTAATATTCTTTCTATGTGCGTGCCAATAAGGTCTATGGTCATCATTAGATGCAATAACCCAAGCCTCTGAATTTATCAGTTTTAGATTCTTACCTTGCAGTGACCTTAATGAACGAGACATCGTCAATCCAAACGTATATGCATCTTTGAAAAAGTGTGGTAAGTCTCCAGGGTCTAAAGTTGCATGAACACCAGGGCCTTGGTCTATAAGATTACCACCTTCATCATAATTTTGACCTAAAAAGTTTTCAGACCACAACTCATCAATCAATTCCTGACTGTCTAAATTTTTGACATATTCTACCTCTGTAGAGTAGACATAGTGGTCACCAACTTTTATTTTTTCAATATTAGGTGTAATCATTTATTAAGTCTTTTCATAAAGTTTAATAAAAGTTTGGACGAAGTAAAAATTATATCTTATATTTGTATCAAATTAAAACAGAAAATATGGATTACGGAAAAGATTTTCGAAAGTACGCAATGAGTGATTTTAATATGACCTCATCACAAATGGACTATGCTGGTCAACAAATTGAATCATCATTAACTCCTTACATTTTAGAGGAACGTGAAATGAGAGTAACTCAAATGGATATCTTCTCTCGTTTGATGAGAGACCGATTGTTGTGGGTTGCAGGTCCTGTAAATGACCACATGTCAACAATGGTCCAAGCACAACTTATGTATTTGGACTCTGTGGACAACATGCCAATCACGATGCACATTGACTCACCAGGTGGTTCGGTGAAATCAGGATTGTCAATGGTGGATGTTATGCACTACATCAAATCTGATATCGCCACGGTCAATACAGGTATGGCGGCATCAATGGGTTCAGTCCTATTGGGTGCGGGAACCAAAGGGATGCGTTCATCACTTCGTTTCTCCCGTACAATGTTACACCAATCTTCAGGTGGTGCAATGGGTAACATCCAAGACGCAGAAATCACTATGAACGAATGGAAGAAGTTGAATGATATTCTATTCGGATTATTGGGTGAGTTTTGTGATAAGGACCCTGAGCAAGTGAAACAAGACGCTTCTCGTGATTTGTGGTTGTCTTCAAAAGACGCCTTAGACTATGGGATTATCGATGAGATTGTGAAGACCAAAAAGTAATATGTAACACATATTCCTTTCTTAAAACCCTACCTTTTGGTGGGGTTTTTGGTATCAAATAAGACACCAAAACTGATAAATGTCACCTGTTGGTATATTTATTTAGTATAAATTGTATTTCATGGATTGGGTAAAAATAGCTGAACTATTAATAACATCACTGACCTCTATTATTGTTGCACTTGTAGGGGCTGGTTTTTTTAGAAGGATGTCTGACAAAAAACAAAAAAGTAAGTCAAGAGAGTCCTTAATGCAACAGATTAAAAACGACGAAATCGTTCACTTATCTATTCGTGAGATAAGAAGAAGATATAACGCAGACAGAGTCTATATATGGCAATTCCACAATGGTGGAAGTTTCTATACCAATGCACCGATGCAGAAAGTTTCAGTCACTTATGAAAGAAACTCAGACGGATTGGAAAGAAAGGCAGAGAAAAACCAAAATCACTTAGTCTCCCATTTTACATCATTCATTAAAACTGTTTTGGATAACAAAATGTTTTATTCTGATGTTAACAATATGGAAGATTTAGGTTTAAGGTCACTATCACTTTCCCAAGGTATTAAGTCACACGCATCGGTTCCAATCTTCGACCGTGACAGAAACTTAGTAGCCATTTTATCATTAGACTGGGTATTCTCTGAAATACCTTCTGAATATCTTAGAAAGGATATGGAATTTACTCAAGACTTTAGAGATGAATTATCCAAAGACTCTGACACCTTAGACATCTATCTATAATATGTTCAAAAAATACAGAAAACTTATTTACGCCTTTCTTTATGTATTTGCACTGTCTATTACCAATACAGTTAAAGGTGGGATTATTGTGGAGTGTGGACACAACATTCAGTTCTGGATTGCCGAGTTAGTTTCTTTACTATTAATGACATCTCTTTTATATTTCCTTTATAACACAATGAACGAAGGAAAGTGTACAACTGTAAAAAGAGAAGTTAAAGATGAAATTCACGATTGATACTGAAAACAACAAAATTTTATTTCACGAACCATTCACTATAGAGGACCTACAACATGTCCTTTCATTAATCAATATTGATGGAGTAGAGGAATGGAAAGTAGACATGGCTGATGACTATCTAAGTGATAGACCTACTGATACAATCACAAACCCACTACAACCACCTTTCCATATCAGCTCACATGGTACAGGACACATTACTTACGGCACAAACACCACAGGTGAAATTACTTTTAATAATTCTACAGACACTTCGACGATTAATACTTTAGATGGTATTTATAATTTAAATGACTAATATTATGTTCAAGAAATTCCTAAAAAATATCTTTGGTGTAGAAGAAAATAAAGAAAATATGGTTAAAGAACCTATGGTGACACAACCTATTATCGAAGAAGTTAATGACCCGTGTGAAGACGTAGTAAATTCAATCAAACAAGAATTGGAATTTGCCAATCAAAAATTGTCTGAATGCCAATCAGAATTAAATAGATTGATTCAAGAGAAAGAAGAAATCGAAAGACAAAGACAAGAAGAGTTAAGACTTTTAGAGGAAGAAAGAATTCGTAAAGAAAGAGAATACGAAGAAAAAAGGAGACAATTCGAACAAGTTTTGAGTATTCCAGAAAATATGGAGATTGTTAACTTATTATCTCAATTTGGTTTTGATTTCAAATATGAGCCGACAGTCCTATCCTTAGATAAAGGTGATGCGAGATTTGACTTTGATTTTATCTCAGGTAAAATATCAAAGACTATGGGTCTAACAAATATCGGTAAAGTCTTACCTGAAGGACCTGAAAGAATTGAGTTGATTAATCAATTCCTACACAAACACTTATTCTAATATAAAATAGATTTTAAGAATTAAATAATTCGGTAGTCTCTTCCTGAGTTACCGAATTTTTTTATGCTCATCATATTCTTAATTCCTGATGGAATATCCTTATCTAAATCAACAACAACACTTTCACCATCCCCAGGTTTTTCTATCATATTGACGGAACTGAAGTCCTCTAATCTCATACCGTCTTTCATATTTTTGTATAACCATAGGTCACCAGCATGTTCATCACTTTCTTCGTAGAAATCTATGTTTTGGATTTTTCCATCCATCTTGGCTTGATACGTTTTATATAACTCATCGTTCGTGAATAACCATATACCTTCATCAAATTCAACGTACTCGTATCCGGATATTACCTCACCATCTCCACTACACTCATAACATTCCAAGTTACCATCACCGTAACATTCGTCACATTCGACCTTTCCTGAACCGTTACACCAATCACATTCTTCCTCACCTTCATCACCTTCTACAGTGCCTTCTCCGCCACATTCTCTACATTCGATTGTTTGGTCACCATCACATGTCCTACACTCTAACGTACCGTCACCATAACAATCACCACACTCTTCTATTTCATCACCTATCTCACTTATTTCAACCACATGAACCGTATGGATATTCTCAACTATTTCTTTTGCCTCTTCTAAGGTCTTCCCTTCATACATGTGGAACAGGATATAACCGATTTTAACCACCTCATAACCACTTAGATGTTTTATGAGTCCTCTACTGGTTGGGTGGGATATGATACGGTCAATAATAAAACTGACGTGAGGTAATCTACCTGTCTTTAGTTCTGTTAGATTAATATCAATCCAACTTTTCAATACCTGAATTATTTTGTCCATGAAAAAATTGTCTATACTAATATAAATATACTGATATTTATAAGTAAATCCATTTATTACAATGAGTAAAAATAGTATGAACGAAGACAAAATGCCGAGAACTGCACCTGTTAATACAGAGGCACTTCTAAAAGTTATTCAATATACATTATCAAACTACAATAACGATGTTAGTTTTGATAACCTCAGTGCTCAAAATCCATTCTTGGATGAAGTATATGACAACTTGAAATTAGTGGGAATCAAAAATGTCACAGTAAATGAGGTTGACGATTACGTTTTTACTTTTATGAAGGACAACGCTTCTCTTTTAGATAGTGAAAACTTCAACTCTGAAGAGTATATGATTCCTGAAAAGAAAAAATTTGAATGGGATGGTGTTGAAAAGTATTGGGCATGGAGTGCAGACTATTATAGTGGTGAAATTGAAGGATATTCGGAAGTTTTTGTGCAAAATTTGTTTGACAACTATGAGTTGAGTGTTTCTGATGGCAAATTTATTGAAAAAGAGATTTACGATACTAAAGATACCGAACAAAAAGTTGAAAGTATCAAAGAAATCCCTTTCAATGAGTCTGTAAATGAACAAGAAGAACAAAAAGTAGACTTAGATACCTTTGACGCCCCATTTACCACTGAAGATTTCATGAATTATGTTGAATCTGAGTGGGATATGGAAATGTTGGACCTGATGATGGGTATTATCAGTAAAAGAAAGAAATTTATCCAACAAGTTGTTGATACTGCCAACCCAAGAACCGTTGTTAAGGGTTTTAAGAGGTTTGATGAGGGAGTTACAATCGATGATTTGAAGAAATTACAGGAAATATTCAAAAAATAGACGTTTTAAGAGACTTTTACGAAAAATAAAGGGAGATGGTAGCGAACCTCTCCCTTTTTTCGTTACCATAACTGATAACGGTCCTAAATCCCCTAAAAAGGGGTCGTTATTTCATTTGACACTCACAATTGGTGCAAGTACACCCTTCAGTGAGGCAAGTTTCGTTACATGTACAATTTTCGCAAGCCATAATCTTGTTTTTACTATAAATATTACCTATTTTAGATTAAAATACACTAAAAATGGAATATAACGTTAATATTTGTCCGATTTGTGGAGAAAACACCGAGAGAATACCCGAAGATTACATGGTAGGTAACGTTCATTTGGACTGTTTTCTAAAAAAAGAGGGAATTTCGGAAAATTTATCCTAAAAATTCGTCAATTTGCTCCTTTTTGGGGTACCCAATCTCCTTATCACACTCAGCACAATAGAGTTTCATAGTATTTGTACCTGTTTCGAACTTTACCTTAGTGGTTTTATGTGAACAAGAGCCCTGTATTGACTCTTTTTCTTTACTTAATTCCTTGATTTTACTATCAAGAGAGTTGATTTTCTGTCTTTTATCATCTTCCATGACGTATTATTTAGTCATTTATTCGTATTAAACGAAAAAATGGATATTTTACTAAAAAACACCCATTTTCAAACAATATTCTACTATTATAAATATCCTTAACCTTCTTCAGAATACTCCAACCACGTAGTTAGAATGTATTTATCACTCGAAAGCGGCATATGTCCCTTATGAACAAAGGGGAATGTTGCAGGGTGACAAATCACCCTTCCTTTTTTAGGTTGTATTAACTTATTTTCATACATAAGTTCAGTTTCGCCACCTTCCTCAACGTCATTTAGATACAATATGAAAACAAAAAGTCGTGGGGTGGTCGCATAACTATCAGTTTCGAAGTGATATGCGTTATAATGTCCTAATCCTTTGTCGTATTTCTGTAATTGACAGGTGGTATAGTTTGTTCCCTGAGTGAAAACTTGTTCAACGGCATCAAACTTGGGCTGAAATGGTAAATTTTCTAAGAGTTCTTCAACAACAGTATTGAATCCGTCGAAAACTTTATAACCGTAGTCTTCCATAAGGTGTGGTTTATCAATCATATTCAGGTCTGTGGTTTTTTTGATGTCGTCGTTCAAACCACTTCCACTGTGACCCTCAAAAGTATATTCTGGATATTTTTCAAATAATGAAACCAATTCATCACAGAATTCCTCTGTGAAAACTCGGTCTTTAATAATAACAAAATCTGATAGTGTCATGTCTTTTCGTAATCTTCGTGATAATTATTATTCTTATAATATAATATATTATATAGTAATAGTATAATAAGTAAAATATAAGAAAATAATAGAATTATTATATAATATTATTATATAGGAAAATTTTGATTTTAAGACGTTTTTAAGACACGAGTGGGGTAGATACCCCACGAAGTGAAAAAAGTCCAACGTAGGTCACCTGGTGAGGTGAGAGGGTTAGAACATACCCAGAGTAGTAATAGGCTTGTCAGTCTTAAATATATTAATGATTCTTTCGTCCAATTCAGATTTTACCTCGTCTTTAGTAAGAATCTGCATATCAAAATCAGACAAATCATTATACATCACCCCTTTAGGTAGACCAATATAATTTTCAATTTTACTGTCATACATCATCTTAGAAAAATCAGTAAGGGACATTCCTAATTTTTCAAAAAATTGCATAGATGTCATAGTCTCAGGAACATCAACATTAGATAAGATACGAATCTTAGCATCTATAACCGGAACCATCCGATTTACAAATTGACTATTTTTAATATCCAAAATTGCATTTTCTTTTTTCTTTCGTACAATGTCAAATTTATCAACAACAATTGCGTCCACCCAATCCAATTGTGGTGTTACCTGTGAATTATAATAAATCGTCATTAAATCTTTATACGATGGTTTCATATTCATAAATATCACATAGATTTCAATTTACGTCTAATCTCTATTACCTTTTGTTTGTAAACCAATTCTCTTTCAGTTAACCTCGTTATTGTCGAAATTGTATTTTTAATTTCTTCATCAGTAATTTCCTCATTTTCCAATGTCACATTTAAGTTTTGGATACCTTGTTGAATGTTCATAATATCTCCTTGTAATGATACTAATCTTCGAGTTGCCCGATATTCGGTAAATTCTTTAAACTCATCTTCTTTATTTCTATCTGCGAAATATCTATGAATAACATCGTGAGGTCCATAAGGTAGATTACCAACATTTAGTTTAACACCATCAGGTATGATAAACCCGAAATCGTTTAATGACTTTCCTTTAAACGACTCACCCCAATTACCACCTGTAGGTTCATCCTTTTCAGATGAATATCCAAATAAATCAAAATCTATCTTAAACTCTTTTTTAACTATTTCAATAGATTCCTCATCGTAGTAATCAATATATCTTCTATCATCATCATTAGATGTTTTGTTATTATGAGGTAAATACATTTCACCTAATTTTAATTTATCAAAAACCTCACCCAAATCTTCTTCAAGATTTTCAAAACAAATGGTACGGTCAATAATAAACTCCCCATCGTGATTGACCAACCAGAAAGTTTGTGGATAACGATTCATATAGTAAGTCAATCTAAAATTACCATTATCGTCAACCAACCCTTTGTATTTACTAACAGGGTCTCTATGTCTCCATTTAATCCAATCGTTAAATTCTATATCAATTCCATTGTTTCTAACATAGTATGCCCATGTTGAATACAATAATGTAAATGGGTTTCTTATGACGGTAAACTTATAGAATTCGTCATACTCCTCTCTGGTCATATCATCATAAAACTGAAGTAATTCCAAGTGAGGGTCGTCATTATAATTGAAATCATGGAAGTCATATAATGACTCTTCTACTGATGTCCCTGCAGTTTTAGGGATGTGTAGAAAAATAAATTTAGGGTTTGTTGAAACTATCATTTCTTAATTATGGCCCTTTTGACCAACCTCTGTTTGCCACGGAGCGAAACCAACTCTTTTTGATTTGTCAATAAACATCTCGTGACCGTTTAATGAGGAATGTTCAATCTCCACCCAATGATTCATCAGTGGTCGTTGACATTGTTCCCATAACTCATATGTCTGTTCCTCCATCTCCCATTTTAATAAATGTTTGAAAGATGGGAAATCTTCAGGTATGACCTGACCTCTTGTCCTTGATTCGTACTTATGTGTTTGAAATCTAATGAATGGATTACGAACCCAATATTCCTTTAGTGATTTCATATCTTTATATACAAAAACCACCAAAGCATCTTTAAGTTCCTCATCTTTTAATCTATGTAAATGACCTGCTTGAGATGGTGAGAATAATACCCAACCGTCAGGATATTTTTCATTAATATTGTGATATCTTAATTTAAGGGCCTCATCACCCTCCCAATACTCTTCAGTATCCCATGGATTTTCACATCTTAAATATGGGTGTCCAGTGTCATTAGCAATAATCTTTGCAGTTATTTTATTACCGGCACCGTGAGCACCCGTTACAATAATCTTATTGAATTGTTTGATATAATCTAAGTTGTCAAAATAGTTTCTATTCATGTGATAAAAATAGTAATAACTTAAATATCCGTAAATATCAAAATAAAAAACCCCCACAAAAAATGTGAGGGTAATTTATTGTCTCTTTCTAAGTCTTACTCATCTTTCTTACCACCGAAGATTTTACCTGCTTCAGCAATACCGAAAGCACCTAATGTGATAATCACGAATGAGTTAAAGATGGTATCATCAATAACCAATTCTTTACCGCAGATACCTGTTACTACATCTGCGATGGCAGTTAAACTCATAACTGCGAATGACAAGAAACCAACGATGTTTTTTTCGTTGTAGTCATTGTTGTCCTTAAAAATGTCTTTGAACGCCATAATGAATAATTTTTAGTTTAGTTACCTATAAATATTCTCTAAAGTGTGAATGTCCTCAGGCGATAATGAATCCCACCAATCATCTTCAAAAATATTTGAAAGATGTATAGAATCCATAACTTCAATCTCATTGTTTTGATAAAGAGGATAAACATAACCCGTGTCTTTTTCCAATACATGTCCCACACTTCCCAACTCCACATAGTCTTGTGGATGTTTTATATAGTCATCAGGAGTTACCGCCGTTTGATATCTTTCAGGTGTCTGTTCACGAGGGATTGCTAAGTCTACATTTTTAAGACCTATATATTTCATGATATGACTAAGATTTCCCACCAAATCACCAATACGAGCGAATCTACTGGCATTCATATTTGGTTCAATTTTAACTTCAAATGTCATTGGAATTTGTTTGTCGGTCTTTACGACAATTCTTGGAAACCCATATTTTTCACTAACCTCAACAACCGTGAAGTTAAGGTCAAGACCGTAGTAGTCCATCGCGAGTTTTTTACCCAATGTGTTGAGTAAGTCTTCTATGGACTTTTCACTAATCATGTTATCTTAATTTACAGAATGGTCTTTTTTTAACTTCCAAATATAGTTCTGTTCCTGTACCTGCTTTATTAGCTGCAACCTGAAATGCTTGAAGACGAGAATCCGTCACCTCATGCTTTCTTACAACACCACCAATTAGTTCTTCCGAATTCTTTTTGGAACATTTAGGTAGGCTATTGATTTCACTTCTACCCATCCCTGTGGCTGCTCCTGATACGGCACCTTGTTCTTCCAAAACTTTGCGAACCAAGTTTTCAATATGTTCTTCTGTTAATGTAACTTTTTTCATTATCATATGATTTTACTATAAATAGTCCAAAAAAATAAAAGATAGGTGTTGTCCATATCAAATTTATCTTTTATATTTGTTGTATAAACTTAAAAAAAATAAAAATCATGCCACAGAGATTTTACTACGACGAGAACGATTTGGATGGAACAGTAAACAAATTGGACCGTAACCTTATGGAGATGTTAGACTTCGCTTACCTTCACGAAGATATGGTGAACACCATTGAATCGTTGATGAGTGATTGGGGTAAAGAAAACATCCCAACTTACTCAAATATCATTGAGGAGTATGAAAACATGCCAGAAGACCAAACGGAATGGTACGACGATGTTGACGAATACCTTTCAGAGTTTGGACGTTGGTGGATTGAAGAGTTCAGTCAATTGGACGACAAGATGAAAGTTAGATTCATTGAGCGTTACCGACTAACCATTGCTTCGTGTTTGTTCAGTGATACTTACAACTACGAAACTCTTATGTCAGAAATCAATGAGTCATTTGACCGTATGATGGCGTAAGAACCAAACCAACAAGAAAAAGAAAACCCCCACAGAAATGTGAGGGTTTTTTTATTATGATAGTTTTTGGTTTGTTATTTTTTTGTTCTATAACAGAACTTAGTTAACATATCTGAAAACTTCTCTCCAACTGCGTAATTTTTAGCATCTTTACCACCTTCCGAGTCATAAGGTAGGTATAACATTTTTGAGTTACAATTGAACTCAGCAGGTGCAACAAAACCACTTGTACTTTTTGTTGGGGCAAATGAATAATCAAACTCAATGATGTTCAATGATTCTCCTTGACTCAAACCCGACTGAAGTTTGATTCTGTCATTCTTAATTGTTGAAGGTGAGACATCAAATTCCATTCCCTTAAAATGAGCGGTTCCAGGTATTGGACCTACTTTATAACCCTTCTCTTGAGACTTCGAATTTGGGTCATCTTTTTGTTCATCCAATTCTTCTGACATTACTTCGTTTAGGTTCACCACCATTCTATCAAAGAAAGACACCTTTTGGTTATCGTCAAAATTCAATGATTCCAAATCTTTTTTAACTCCATCGTCAAGTTTCATGACCATTCTTTTGATGATGTTAATTACATCTTGGTCAGATTGTTCACTAACTTCTTCTTTCATGGAACCACATTGTTCAACACATTCACCTTCTACCATCATACCACCACATTGTTCACATGTTTCTTGTGATGCTTCGTTAAGGTATGGTTTTGCGTCACCCGATTTAGTTTCCACCAATTTTTTGAAGTTATCAATGGATAAGTTCATTCCGCCTTCGTGTTGTTCGCGGATTCTATTTTTTTCTTCTTCAGAAATGTTATTTAATAAGTGTTTCATAGTTGTATATTTTTAAGCCATGTTCATGCCCTCACCTTTATCGTTAGATACGTATTCCCCTTCTTTTCCAAAAAGATTATCCATCACTTTTGAACCTTCAGGTGATAAATTAAACTCATGATACGCATCTTCTGGACAACTAGCAACAGCAAATTCATCATATTCACGATTAATGACTCCATCATTAAATAATTCACATCTATCTAATTCAATCTTATTCGGGTTTCTTGTGTTAAAATATCCAGTATATTCTCCACTACCACCTCTTACTTTATAGTAAAACTCACTATTAAGGTTATTATGTTTAATGCTTTCTCTATCAATCTCAATTAACATAACAAGTTTTTTATCACCGTCAAAAACCTGTAGTTTAACTGGAGGTTTTGGTGCCGAAACCGTTTGTTCATTCATACTCTCAGACTCTCTTGCTATCTGGTCGTCAATCTCCTTTTGAGCCTTCATCTGATTTGGATAACCTTTACCGTCATTATCCCATAAAGAACCATCCATAAGAGTTGGTTCCTTTTGTGTTGGATTTGTCATGTAAATATAGAATTTAGAACCATCTTGGAATATGTAATATTCCACTAAACTTTTTTCCGATTTGAATGGTCCCGCAACTTGTTTAGCATTTGACGATTGCTCATTCACCAAACCATACATCTTATTGATTTGGCTTCTTTCTTCTTCTGATATAATTAATCTTTGTCCCATAATTAAAAAATGTTTTACTATAAATATATCACAAAATAAAAAAAAGGGGGTCGGGGGGATTTTTAGGGACATATTAATAGACCTTCTTAAAATAGATTCCGGCGTCAGAAAGATTTTTTTTAGGAGGTCCGTCAGGACCGACGACGGTTTTACAGAGAAAACGAACGACCGAAGGTCGGACGGGTTGCGCGAGAGATTTAATTACCGGCATCAGAGAGATTTAAGACACCCTATTTTATTAGACCCTCTATTTTCTCAAGGGTCACTACACCTGCCCTTTCAGGGGAGGGTGTTCGTTCCCAAAAAAATTTATAGAAATTTATAAGGTGCGCCGCTTTCTCTACGACAATATCCTCTTTCAAGGTAATATTCATTATACAACTTAGGGTCGTTAATAATATATTTGCCATATTTCAACATACACCATTTCTCATACAAATCACCATTCCACATCTTATCGTTATCACTCGGAGTGAAACTACAAGAGTAGAACGCATCAGCATTTCCCGTGACATAGTTATAAACACCTTCGGCTCCGTGAACTCTATGACCACCTAAAGCCTGAGAAGAGTATGTAAGTTTACTCAAATCATCAGCACCATAACAGGCAGTAAAGAACACAATAGTATTCGGACCGATAAATCCTTCACCCTGTAATTGTTGCAATAATACGGCTTCGTCTGATTTTCCGTTATCCTTAGCGGTAGACATAATAGAACTACTACACTTATTTCCATGAGCACCGATGACCAAAGTCTTCAGGGGTTTTGTAAAGTCGTCACTATTCTTACCCACCCATTTTAAGGACTGGTCGATGGACCCAAACACACCCGAAACAAAAATGTTTCCAAGGGTCTTCATGATGTTCATCTCCATACCCTTTTTAGGGAAGTTCAAAATAAGAACGTCTTTCTTCTGTTTCCTCTGTTCCTTAATATTTTGTTTTTTGTCCGTCTTCACCCAAAACCTACTCGGATTGTCGTAAAAAAAACTCGGCTTTGTTCTTCCATAATCGGCAGGAAGTTCGTAAGAGTCCACATCCCCCATCTTGTCGTAAAAGTTCACGTTAATATCGGCGAAGTCAGTATTCAGATTTATACCGAAATATTTTAGTATCCCCCTATTTAACCAAGGGATTAGAGATTCACGGGCAAACATAAAGTGGTCAATAGGAAACTCCAAGATATGGTCTACATTTAAGTAGACATCCAAGTCAAGGTCACCTGGTCCGACATACTGAAAACCGTTAATGACGATATCATCTTCTGTAGGGGTGACCCTTAACTTCATGTCTTTTATCAGACCAACCCACTCGGAGTGGTCAGCCACAAGGTTAGCATGAAAACCAATCTGTTTAGAGAGGTCCTTCCAATTCTTACGGAAGTAATCTGTTATGGCGTCACTAATAGTCATTATTCTCTTTCGCCTCCTGAGACGTTTAATGAAATCCCATACTTCTTACGGATTTTACCCAATACGTCTCTAACGACATAATGAAAACAACTCTCCTCAAAACAGAATTTCTTATACTCGTCAGTATCTTTAATACCCTCTGAAGGGATTTCCGTATCTTTATATTTTCTATATAGGAAATCTTCCATCATATCTTTCTCACTATATCCAGGAATGGGTTCACATTCAAACCCCTGTGGGTCGTGTAAAACAAAATCAAATTTCCCCCACGGCTTTCCACCCATACCATCATATGAATTAGACATGTATGATTTTTCATATAGTTGTCGGTCATCAATATCAATACCCGACATACGGATTTCGGCATCCCCACCACAAGGGATGTTCTCAGGGTTAGACATATAGTCGTTCATATCCTGACGTATGTGGGATATCAATCCCAACACAGAAACGTTTTCTATATTGTGGTAATCGGCAACAAACAACAGGTAGTCCTGAAACGTTTCAAACTTGTCCCCCAAATAGCGAGTAGACTTATAGTCCACACCCGTGGCGTCCCACAACTTATAGAGTTGGTCCTTATTCTCATAGTCTTCCCAACGAATCATATCCTCTCAAAATTTAATCGTATATTTCCCTGAACAGGAATGTCGAACTTCTTAACACCGTTGTTCATATTCTCAACAACATCATCCAAAACATCAGGGTTAAACTTACCCTCCTTATTAATGGACATAAAGTATTTCTTTAACTCCACTTCCCAATCTCCCGAATCCAAGTCAAAGTCTAAAACCTTAATATCAGAAAACATCGGGTTCGTAACCTTATATTTTACTTCCTTACCCTTACTCGTTTGGTAATGTATCAATCCGTTCTGTATACCCTGAAACAATTGTTCATTCATATACATCTTACGGATTTCGGCTCTATGGGATTCGTTGATATTCATATTATGATTTTTGTGGGAAGGTTCCATTTATACAGATGATATACACATACTCAGAATGAGGGGAATCTATAATCGGCAACGAGAACGTTGAAGAATCCTCTGAATACCCCAATACAACAGCAAGAGGTAAATGTTTGTCAGTATCCATAACTGAACCATCACATATCCTCCAATTCAGAGGTATCCAATTCTTTGGGTATAATATTATCTGTCCGTAGTATCCTTCCATACCAATAAATATATTCGTTGAAGGAAACTTACAAGACTATCGTCTCGGCCCCATCCAATCATTCATCCTTAGACAATAACCAAGCTCCCCCAACCATTAAACCCAAAAATAAAAATATCCATACTATTCCCATATCTTCTCATTTTCATAATATACATTATCCCCAACATTCAACTCAAACTCAAAATATAACATACCCCATTGGTCATAATCCCAATAGTAAGGTTTCATACCAATATACTTCATCGTATCACAGAACCCCTGTATATCCTCAACAGTAACATCAGGTCTACCCAAAATATTTATACCAAACCTCTTTGGATGGACAAGGGTTATATCCTCATCACCCAATACCTCAACAATCTCCATAGGTCTCTCAAGATAAAAACCCATATCCCCAAACTTGGGATGGGTATCTTTCAACAACCCCTTTACCCAATTGAGATTGTATTCCATCTATACAGACTGTTTGTATATCTCAGTCTTATAACGGATATATGAACTACCCACTCCAATTCCCTTATCAATTCCTCTGTTCCAAACTTCCTGTCTATCAGGGTAAACCAAGACAAATCCCTTGTCCTTGAATTTAATTATATTCATCTCATTTTCCATATATAAATTATACCATTTTTTCCGTTAATGTAAAAGGTAACCATACAACATATCGTTGATGATTACCCCAACTCCTGAATCCTACCCATAATGTAAGACTTCTTTTTCTCTAACTCACCTATAATCCTTTGGTCATCAACACTCAAATCAAACTTATTCATCTTAACCTGATTAATCTGATTCTCCAATCTGTGGTACTCACCCAAGAACCTATTGTATAGTTCCGCCTTCTGTTCGTTGTTCATAATATATTATTTCCCCATAGTATAACCCATTACCACCAATAGTCCATATTCCACAAATTTTTCCCAAAATTTCTTTTTGACTATTTTAACCCTTTTTCCAAAAGGGGGTCTTGTTTGGGGAGAAAACGTTTTTTATATTTATAGATAAATCATTATGAATAACACCACAAAAATATGTCGAGTCTGTAATGTGGAAAAACCACTAACCCCAGAATATTATAACAAAAGAAAAGATAGTTCTGATGGGTATTCTAATGATTGCCGTAAATGTAGGTTAGAATATAAAAATAAGTATAGAAGTGAAAATAAAGAATCATTAAAAGAAAAAAGAAAAGAACTATATTGGAATAATAAAGAACACGAATTGAAAAAGAGTAGTGAATGGAAAAAGAATAATAGGGATAGAATTAATCACAATAAAAGAGAAAGGTTGAAATCTGACCCACTCTTTAATATGGAAGTAAAGATAAGAAAAACTATTTGGAATTCTTTTAAAAGAAGAGGTTGGAATAAGACTTCAAAAACCCAAAAGATACTTGGTTGTAATTTTCCCGAATTTAAAATCCACATTGAAGGACTCTTTCAAGAAGGAATGTCTTTCGATAATCATGGTGAATGGCACTACGACCACATAGTTCCCCTATCAACCGCAACATGTGAAGACGACATTATCCGATTAAACCATTACACGAATATACAACCCCTATGGGCTGAAGACAATTTAAGGAAATCCAATATAATCAGTGAAGAATGGTACAACACCTAATTCTCCCAATTTTTCCCAAAAATTTCTGCAAACATTTTTCTACTAATTTCCAAATAAACTTTATTTACGGTATTAACCCCCCAAAACAACCCCAAAACCCCCCAGGGAAGGGGGGATACGGGACCCCCATAGAGGAGGGGGGGACCCCATATGGGGGGTATATAGGGAATATTAATGGGGAGACCCCCTTATGACTATTATGGGGGGGAGGTTAGCTGAGGATTATAAATAGGGGTATGACAATGTGTCTTCTTATTTGGCCATGTGGAATATATGTTGTATCTTTGTGTTGGTGCTTTAGTGTGTGATTCCCCGTAGGGTATAGAGCATCAGAACAAAGATATGGAATTCTTTTTTAATACACAAGTTGTGGGGGAAATATTATTGCCGTATATTTGTGTTGATGCTCTTTTGTGTGGTGGGGATTATAGTCCCCCCTTCCTTCCTCTACCCATTAAGGTGTTTGTCCATAATGTCCATGGAGTAGTGGATGACATTCATACGTAGGTCTTGGTAGTCATCTTCACTCACCCCGATATACTTGGTGAAGAATTCAAACAGGGGTAGTAGGTACGCATCAACAATGATATACTGATTCCCACTTATGGGTTTCTTACTCCATCCCCTCTTAGCTGGCTCAAACCATATGATACAATCGGGTACCACCTCACTCTCATTGGTCAGTATCACCTTCATCCCATTCATATCCTCCGTCACCGTTGGGGTAAAGTTCTCCTTTATATACTCTAACATATCCATATCCCATAAGTATAAAGTTAATATAGTATTTCTGTATAGTATTGGTACACACCTTTCCCGTAGGGGAATTCCCTCTCACAATAGTTATACACACAATTTTGTTTAAAAGTATTGTCCTTTTTTCTTGGATTTGTCAAAATGTCAGAGGGGAGCTACATGGGGGATAATCCCTTGAGGGGTTTTACCACTATGTCCCACTTACCCCTTAGAAGTGTAAAACAACACTTTTTCTGTGATTTCATCGGCATAATCCCCACTTTTTTGATTTTATAGTGTTTATAATAGTGTAGAAATAGGTATATATAATTTCCAGTAAATAATAGTAGTTTAGATAGTGATGCGGCCGAGACGTAGTCTTGTAGGTTTTAATTAATTACCCTCAACGAACCCCGTAGGGGGAATTATTTAATATGACCTTAAATATAAGGTCTTTTGTATAGACTTTCATAAGTGGGAGAAAGTGGGGAGAAGTATTGTTATGTATAACCCTTATGGGTTATTGTTTATATACTATGGGTATATTTCTCTTATAGGATATTGTGTATATAGTATTGTTATATATCCCTTTAGGGTAATGATTAACTATTGTATGGATATCCCCTATTGGTTTTAGGGAATTAGTCTTTAGATGACCTTCTGTGGGGGATTTGGGGTAAAGTTATTTTCAGACCCCGTTAGTGAATGACCCGATAGGGGAATGAACGTCCCTGTAAGGGAAAAGGGGGGATGGAGATTACTTTACACCTATATCCCGTATTATATAGTTATAGTAGTGTGTGGATAATTGATAATATACTTGGGGGATTGTTTATAATGATGAGGATTAGTTTGTTTGGGTATTCACTTATTTATATCTTTATATCCCTTCGTGATATGTTTAGAAAGAGAAAGTCCTAAGTATTTATTGGTATGGATAATAAAACACAGATTGTTAGAAAAGTAATGGACAACTTATATGTTGACCCGACCGAAGGTTT
>JAAHTH010000237.1_pt3 | contig 30334 bp, 37 predicted proteins | sample 6116091 | NCBI WGS metagenome assembly JAAHTH01 (sample SAMN13939990, study PRJNA603662) | sponge metagenome | isolation source: marine sponge | host: Mycale hentscheli | place: New Zealand | collected 2006
TCCAGCTCTATTCTTCCAGCAAGAAACCATTCTATCCCAGGGATTTCTTACAAATGCAAACTTTGTGTAATCGCTCCATTCTTCCGATAGGCCTCTTATTAGCCTCCTGGAAACTCCCATTTTATATGCTCCAGTTATATCATCATTAGACCCATCTTCTGCCATATGATAATTAATTCCTTTAAATTCATTTCGAGATAATATGTTATTAACTGATGTTCCAGCCGTCTTAGGTATGTGAATAAATATCGCCTTGTGTACGTGACTAATCATTTAAAAATCATAGTTGAAGAGATTTATATCTTTATTGAATTTTTTATATATTATATCTTTCATTTCTTCGTCATACATTAATTTGTAGTTTTTTTTGGGTCTTTTTGATTTATTTACTTTAGGTGTTTTACCTTCTATTCCAAAAGTTTTTTTTAAAATTTCCAGTTCTTTTTCTATATTTTCTAGTTTAATTATTTTATCAATACCTATTTTCCCTTTTTCGTTAATTAAAAATTCATGTTGATTCATTGGGTTATTTCCTGTTTTATCCCCCCATTGAGTTCCGTCTACATTTGTCCAATGAGATATGCAACCATCTTTAACCCACTGCTCAAAACTTTTCTGGTAGCAAATTGCAGTTTTTCTGCATTTCTGTGTGCTATGATAGGAGTACCATGATACTGCTCGGTCCCAGGGGTTTCTCACTATTGAAAATTTAAAAAACTCTTCGCACTCTTTTTTATGTTTTTTGAGGTGATATCTTAAAGTGTTATGTCTTGGGCCTGGGAAATTAAATAATTTTTTTATGGAAAGCCCTCCGCACTTAGGAACATGTATGAAAATAACTTTTTTCTCCTTGTTAATCATTGCCTATAATAAATTTATAGTGTAATTATTCTATAATGGAACAAAAAAAACAAAAGATAGGGGAGCTACCTCTTGACTTAACTATAATTTCAGTTTTTAAAGATGAAGAACATGTTATAGAGGAGTGGATAAAACATCACAAACTAGAAGGTGTAGATAACTTTATACTTTTAAATAACAACTCTACTGATAATAGCCCACTTATAGCTAAGAACATGGGTTGCAAAGTAATTGATGCTCCTTTGAACTTTAAACAAGAGTATTATTTAAATCTATATGCTTGTGGCAGGGTGAGTAGTAAAATAAAATCAAAATGGATAATGCTTATAGATATAGACGAGTTTGTTTATGCTAGAAATGGTTACGAAAAAATAACAGACTATTTAAATTCCTTAAGCTCTAAAGTTGATTCCGTTCGTCTTACATTTAAACAATTTGGAAGCTCTAATGATGTTTTTATAAAAAATAGCGTTATAGACTCTTTTGTCAAGCGTGCTCCAGATAATCAAGTGCTCCCTCCACCTCAAAACTGGAACTTTAAGACTATTTTTAGAAATAAACCCGTTGGTAGACGTTGGCCTGGAAATGATGTGCCTAGGCATTTATGGACTCATTCTCCTGAACATTTAGGCCCAGCAATATATCCAGTTAAATATGATGCAAACAACCCAACTAAATCAAGAATATCGGGAGGTAGAGGTTATTGCCCTAAATGTCTTAATTTCTCAGAATCAGAAAAATATTTAAATTTAAATCATTACGGAATAATGAGTAAGGAGCATTTTTATGAATATAGAAGTAAAAAAGGAGATGTTAATATAGAAAATAGAGCTGCAGGTTTTAGAGATAGAAAATTTTTTAATGATAGAGATTACAGATCTGTATTAGATGATGAGTTAAAAATAAAAAGGTCTGCAGACTTGAAGCTAGAGCTCAAAAATTTAAAATCTGTTTATGACAAAGCTCAATCCGTTAATTCTACAAAAGATGTATTCTTTTTTTGGGATGGAGGCATCCAAAGGATGCCGGAATTGTTGCAGAACTTATTCATACACAATAAGTTACTATGCGAAAGATATGGCTTAAAAGTCCACTTGATAAACAATGAATCAATTAATGAATACTTAGAGCCGCATGATTATTTCTTTAAGTTGCAATCCAATCACCAAAGTGATTATGTTAGGTGGCATATATTAAATAAATATGGCGGTGTTTGGATGGATACTGATATATTAATACTCAAAGATTTAAATTCTGTGTTTGATCTTCTTAATGCAAAAGAGGATATAGATATAGTAGCTAACACAGAATTATCTTTTAACGAGCCAGAAATGGACTTAATAGGAGATAAAGGACAAGTAATGCTATCAACTGATGTTCAGGAATGTGAAAGTGATAAAAAATATGTAAAACCAGGATGTTGTGTTATTTTTGGTAAAAAAGGCAGTCCAACAATTCAATTTGCTATACAGCAAATGGAAAAAGAATTATCAAAGTATAATTTCGGGGCATATACAAGAGAGAATAAATTGCCTTATGATAAGATGCAATGGCATAGGATAGGGCCTCTGGTATTCGCTGAAGCTTTGAGGGCCTTTAAGAATAGGGTATGGCTCCAGGATAAAGGCAAAGAGGATGATCATGGCTTTCAGGCTGTCACATGGAAAGTTGACAAGTTAAAACATCAAGGAATTAAAAACTCTCCAGGATATATTAAACATCAATGGTTTAATGATGAAAAATTAATAATTAATAAAGCACATAAAATACTAGATAATCCTAATTGTTATTATATTCCTACTTGGTCTATATATAGACAGAATGATATAGAAGAAAATATATATGATATTATGTTGGGAGAGAGTGAAGAAAGTGATAAGTCTTTATATAAACATTTAATGAAAGGCTCGAAATTTTAATGGGTAAATTAATAACTATCTTGACTGGTCAAAGGACTGGTTCTAATTTATGCCAAGAAATTATAAGGTCTTCTGGAGCTAATGTTTTGGGCGAATTCTTTGCGTTTAAGGAGGGTGGAGGATTTAGAGATAAGAAATGCAAAGAAAAAGATGATCCGATAAAACATCTAAAAGAAAGAATTAAAAAAGATAATAAAGATCTAAATGTTCTTAGAGTTATGGATGGTCACTTTAATCCATATGGAAGAAATGAAAAATTTAAAAAAGTATTATCCATTGTAGAATATTCTGATTATGTCATAATTCTTAACAGGAATTCTTTATTAGATCAATATGCAAGCTTTTTATTTGCTAATCAAAATGATGTATGGATTAAATATCAAGAAAGCAGTCTTTTATCTAAAGTAGTTAGTCACGGCTTTAAAAAAGTAGAAAAAAAACCAACTTTTAATAGTGGTAGTTTTGAAAGATATAAAAATAATATACAAAAATCTCAATACTTATATAAAACTGCAGTTAGAGGAGCGCGAAATTTAAATATTATAAATTATGAGGGGATTTTAAATAACAATTTAAATATTGATTACATAATACCTGAAGAGTGGAAATTAGGCTTAAAGGTAAATAAAGATTATAAAATTCCATTGAAAATTTCAAAAAATATACCTATTTGGGAGAAATTCACAAATCCAGAAGACGTTAAAAATTACATATCTTGGAATTATTAAAATGAAAGTTGGAATTATTGTTTGGCAGTTTCCTAATCCTTCTAATACTTATATAGTAAATGAAATAATAAATTTAAAGAAAGAAAATATAGATTATATAATTTATTCTTTAGATAGGCCAGATGATTATGTCTTTGATTTATTCGAAGAAGATATGGATATTATAGATAGGTCGAAAATTATTTATATAAAAGAAGAAAATTTATTAGATGAAACTTATGGGTGGCATAAAAAGATTCCTTTTTGCCATTCTGAATTTAGGGAAGAAATAGAATACATAAAAGATTTTGCTCCAAAAGAATACAAGGAAAAGGAGTTAGCTGGATACTTAAGGTCCAAAATGATGGCAAAGCCCCTAGGAGATCACATGCTAAAGAATAATATAACTTGTATATATTCTCCATTTGCCAATTATTCTGCGGAAGTTGCTATGATTACTAGCATGTATTCAAAAATACCATATGGATTTTCGGTGCATGCATACGATTTATTTAGCTCGTATTTTTTTGATAAAGTTAAAGCTAGTACCGCTTCTTTTATATTACCAATAACAAAATTTAATTATAGTTATATGGTAGACAATAAGAGTTGTTCAAATGTTAAAGATAAGTTGCAAGTAAGAAGGATAAATGTAAAAAGGCCAAAAAGTGAAGATGTAAAAGATGCGGAATTTAATCATCCTTTTATATTTAGTGCTGGCAGATTTGATGAAATGAAAGGATACGAAGATGCAATTAATGCATTTTATAAATTTTCACTAATCGAGAAAGATGTTCATTTTGTTATAGCTGGAGATGGTCCCAAAAAACAGATTTTAAAAGGTTTAGCAAAAAAACTTGATATTTCCAAAAAAGTTCATTTTTTAGGAATGATATCAAATAAAGATGTTTTATCTTATATCAAAAAATCCATCTTTACATTTTTATGCTCTAAAATTGCAGAAAATAGAGACACCGAAGGGCTGCCTACTTTTTTTGTAGAAAGCTTATCTTTAGGTGTGCCAGCTTTAGGCCCTAGTATTTCTGGCATACCAGAGATTATAGAGGATTCAAAAACTGGATATTTGTTCGAATCAGAAAATATCGAAGAAGCTTCGGAAAAAATGCTTTTGCTTTGCAAAGAGTTGAAAAATCCAGAAAGTAAAAAAATATATGTCGATAATTGCAAAAAGAAAGTCGGTGAAATGTATGATAATAAGAAAAATATTAATATACTTATTAAATCTTTAAAAAATTCTAAATTGCAAAATGAAATAAAATTTAACGAGCATCCAATCTCTAATTATGGATCCAATAAAATTTTTGAAATAGGTTTTTTTAAATCAGCGTCAACTTTATTATCTGAAGCTATAAAAGTTTTAGAAGTTAAATATCACGGATGGTCTAGGTATTTTTATGACACTTATAACGGTTTAATTCAAGAAAAATTTAGATGGGATACATATGTTGGTCAAGACATAAAAGAAATTGATTCTGTATTAAGGTATATGAATGATTATGATGCTTTTTGTGACGCCCCATGGAGAGACATAAGTTTTGTGATTTTAGATAAAGCATTTCCAGGGAGTAAATTTATATTTAATGATAGAGATCAAGATGATTGGATGTTAAATTATAAATACCACATAAAAGAACCTATGAATCCTGAATTCGAAAAATTATTAAGAAATGATTTTAAACAAAAAAAGCGATTTATAATTGATTATTTTAAAAATAGAAGTCAAGACTTATTTATTCAAGATTTTCACAAAGATACAGATGTAAATAATTTATATAAATTTTTAGGGTTTAATAAAACTATTAATAGAGATTTTCTTGAAATTGATTTTTCTAAAAAACTAGAATGGACTTGATCTTAGTCTTCGAGCATGTAATGATTATAGTATATTTCTTGAGTTTCTATAATGTTTTTAAAATCTTCGCTCCTGAATCCGAAATGATGGCTCCAGCCTTTAAGCTTTCCTTGTTTTTTAATTAGGCTTTTTAAAGAATCTACTCTTGAAATATTTTTTCCAAATTTCTTTGTGTAATTCTCTTTAATTATAGGAATATTTTTTATTTTTCTTCTTTTTCTTGTTTGTTGTTCGTGTTGATAGATCTTGCAGCTATCAAAGTTTTTATCAGACAAAAAGTCTTTTATTTTTGTTTTGCAAATCATAAATTCATCAAGATCTAGGAAGCACATGAAATCTGCGTCAGAAAATTCGCAATAATTCATTATAGATCTAAACTGAGATCTTGGATATTTATGCATATGATCCGTTCCATATTCCCACGGAATAATCTCGACTTTATCATAAGATGCACTTATCTTATCTATAGAATTGTTAATTTGTTCCTCTGTAAATTCTTGAAATGAATAATCTCCATACTGCTTATTTTTGGATTTTTCTGCATCCGTTAAACAAAGATTAAAACCATTATTATAAATATATATATTGTCAAATCCTAAAGAAAGGTAGTGATTTATCCATTCCTCTAGATAATAAAATTCTAGCCTTGGAGCTATTAATGTTACGAGATCTAGTTTTTTCATTTATAGAAGGTATTTAGGCATTGTATTTTTTTGGAAAAATGTCATTTGCCGTTCAATGACTTATTGATGAAATAATTAATGGGCATTTCGGCGTTTAATATATCCTGCTTTGTCATTCCTCTTAAATTTTTATATATATTTTGATTCAAAACCAGTAATGGTTGGTAGTCTCTCGTAATATTTCTATAAAAATCGTAAGGTTTTTTTAAGTAAGCTTTTACGGATCTACCTAGGGGCACGGGCTGTACCGTATCTAGGCCATTAAAAAATTTATAGTTAGTATATAAGTCTGGTTGCTCAATACTCAGCTTATATAAAATATTACTTCCAATTTCTGTCCATTCTATATTTGTTTTGTGTTTATCTACTTTTTCTCTCATTATGTTTTCCCACACTTTCATAATTCGTGTCTCTTTTTTTGTACCAAAAAAACCATTGCAAATATTTTTATTGTTCTCTAAAAGAAAGAACCCTTCCTTTTCTTCAATAGTATCAAATAAACAATCAAGAGAACCTAATACTAAAGTGTCTAAATCTAACCATATCCCTCCATTTTTTCTTAATGTGCAAACCCTTGCAAAGTCTGCTCGATGAGCAGGCTTCAAGCTAGAGAAGTATTTTGGTAAGTCGTCAACATAATCTTTTACATTTTCCTGGTTAAGTAATTTCACTTTGTACCCTTTTCCAGAATCAGCGTGTAAGTAAATTAAATCCTTTAATATTTCTATTAAAGAATGGCATGGGCCATCCCAGTAAATATATATAGTTCTATTCATTTTCATTTTCGTTAGTTATAATTGACACATTTTTTTTGTTCTTCCATGTTTCTGGCAAATCTTTTTCGTTTAGTTTTTTATAATTTATTTTTGTCCATTTTTGCTCTCCTCCCAATTTATTGTATTGATGGACTAGAGGCTCTCTTAATGCATATGTGTTTATATAAGGTTGCATGCAAGCTATTGAGAGATCCCACCCTTGATTTTTAAAAAAATCTTCTAATATGCATTTTTGTAATGAAAGCATTCCTCTAATTGAGCATATCATTATCCCATGTAGGCTTAACATATTAAATATTCTAATCACATTTTCATTATCGGCTACCTCGCTATAACACACCGAATCGTTCACTCCAAATTCTTTATCTGTCATGCCCCATTGGCATAATCCAATGTATAGTAGATCGCAATCTTTTGGAATATCAATAAAATCTGGAAATTGCCTGGTTTTTTTTGCATCATCCTCTAATATGACAAAAGGTTTAAAATTTTCTGTCATGTACTGCGATGCCAAATCTATTATTTTTAAAAATCCCGAAGCTCCTGATTTTCTAGTTTTTTTCCATGGACCCAACTCTTTATCGCAGTCGAAATATTCACTTGGAATAGGATTTACCTCTTTTAAGTCAAACTCATTGAATTCATTTAAGATGTGGTCTTTTCTGTTTTTGTGTTGATCCGCATGCTTTTTAGATTCTCTCAGGTTTTCTTCGCTCCCTTTTGGTAAAGTCAAATAATAATAAGTTAAATTATTTAAATTAATTTTCATTAACTTGTTTTCTTTCTATGTTTTTAATTTCCTCAAGTATCTCGTCAATACGAGCTTTTGCTGTATGATGTTTTAAAACGTGATTATGCCCAGATGTTGCTATCATTTGAGCCTCATCTAAATTTTTAATGTAATAATCAATTTTTTTTATGAGTTCGTTTTTACTTTCGTAATATAGTAAGTGCTTGCCGTCCTCCAGTCTGTTTTTAACAGGAGTAATCATTTTATCTACTATCGTCAATGTGGCACATCCTAGAGCCTCAAAGAGCCTCCAGTCTCCTTCACACCATGCTGGATTGGCAGTGACTACTATTTTTGAATCTAAGATTTTATCGTAGTATTCTTTTTGCATCGATCTTCTCCCTTTCTGCCCTTGTTTTCCTCACTACCCTATATGGATATTATATTTTTCGCCATAATTATCTCTTATAATTTTTGATATTTTCCCTCTATTTCCTCGTCCATAAAATGGAAAAAAAACTGCTATATCGACTCCTCTTTCGCTAAGTGGTTTAATTTTGAATTTAGAGGCTTCATCTTTTATCGGGTAACTTATGGGAATTATATTTCTATTTCCATAATTGCGAAATCTGCTTGGATGTTTATCACAGACGCTTCTTTTAAAGTATAATAAAACTTTCTCATAAGTTTTTTTAAACAGATTTGTACCATCATTATAATCGACAATTAAAGTTTTTTTGGGGAATTCAATGTCAATTTTGAAGGGAAAGTAGCTAACGAGAAAAATATAATCGGCTTTTCTTTGACTGTCTGTAAGTTCAAGCTCGTTATGACTATCCACCGCTTTTCGCAAGACGGCATTAATTGGATCCCCGCTTTTTGGCATATAAATTTTCATTGCATGATCCCCCTGAGATTAATAATTTAAGTATGCTTCCTCTATAAATGATATATGATTCATGAAAATAACGCTTGGATCTTTAAAGTCTTTTTGGTTTTGTTCAAATATTTTAGGTCTATGAATTAATCTAACATTGAATTGCTTGATCGCGTTTATTCCTGAAATTTTTATCATCCATTTTTGCCCAGCCCATTCGTAAATATTTGGGTCCTGCCATCTTCTTACTTGCCCCCATTTTAGATAATTATATTTATTATAATCGTTCGCAAAATGTTTCAAACTTTCATGTTTTTTTAAAAATAAAAATTCATCTGGATCTATAAAAAGCCACCAACACTCTTCATTGCCGTAATTTGAGACGCAATTAATAAATCCTTCGCTTTGAGATTCTGGGTAGTGGTATTCGTGGTCTTCTCCGAAAACCCAAGGCACTATCGTAATGGAATCATATCTATTTTTGATGTCTTCTACCATTTTTAATATTTGTTCATCAGATAAGTCCTGATTGTACTTTTCTACCTCAGAGAATTTTTTCTTTTTTTTATGGATTGGTAGTATTGGAGATTTTAATCCATTGTTGTAAATATAAATATGATCCACTCCTAGTTTTATATTATGCTTTATCCATTCTTCTAATCTTCTAATTTCTAATCGCAAGTTTACTATTGTATATAAATTAATTTTCATTATTTTCTTTCTATGTTTAAATTTTTCGCCCTACTTTCAGCTTTATCCTTGCACTTGTAATTCGCCACTGACAGGTTATATCCATGCGGGATATGGAATATGAAATCTTTTGCGTTAAATATACTCATCCCGTCTACGCCAGATTTTTCTAACCTAGAATAAAGATCGTTATCGTCGTGACCCCAGCCTTCGAATGCTTCATTATAACCTCTTACCTTGAGAAAATCTTTTTTCTTAAAAATACAAAAGCCATTGTGGTGGTTACTTTTTACCGACTTGGCGAACTGGGAGCGCAAGTTTGATGATGGTTCCTGCATTTGTTTTATAATGTCATCAAGCATGCTTTCATCTTTTAAAACATAATCAATATCCGCTTTGATTATAATATCTGAGACGCAATGTTTTACCGCCAAATTAAATGATTTCGCTAGAGAGAAGTATTTTTCGCAGTCTCTTCTGATTATTTTTAACTTTTTGTTTTCAAATTTATTATCCGCCAAAAATTCATCCACTCGCACCTCTGACGACCAATCCACTAAAACTACCTCTTGGCAATTTTTCCATTCAAGCCAGGAGCTTATGCACCTTATGATACGGTCTGGCCTATTCATTGCTGATATTGCTACAGAATATTTATTCATTGATTGAGTTATCTATTTTATTAAATAAAGGTTTTCCATTGTTAATGTACACTTCGCTATATCCATCTTTACCGCTTTTCGCTGGGTTTCCTCTATAGTGATTTATTCTTGCGATATCTTTATCAAATACTCTTAAGATGCATTTTTGTGGTTTTATACTATGCGGATAAAGTGCCCATTTGCTTTCTGTGTCCACAGGCCCACGACACATAACTTTACATTCATGCCTATCTTCACAATCATAACCCCAATTTATATTTTTTTTTGCTGGAACACCTTTTTTCCTCTCTTCAAAAATTCTTTGCTTAAACTGCAAACAGTTCGCTTTTGAATATCTATGTCTTAATGATTGAATATCTTTATCCTTAAGCATCACTAAGAATTCATCTGGATCAAAGCAAGCCCACCAGTATTCAGGGTAATTTTCAAAGCAATGCCTAAAAGCTTGTCTTTGGGAAAGCGGATAATCGTAATCATGGTTCTTTTTGCACTCCCATGGAATAACTTCTAATATTCCTTCGTATTTTAATTTTATCTCTTTAAGTTTATTACTTATGTATTCGTCAGAAAATTCTTCAAAATATTCTGCATCAGGCTTTTTTTTCCATTTGCCGCAATTAATTTCTTCGCTCGTTAGTTGTCTTGCTCCCTGGGAGTAGATTCCGTCATCTATACTTAAAGTTCCATTGTCATATAAGACAATTTTTTCAAACCCAATTGAAAGATAATGATCTATCCATTCTTCTAGCCAAAAAACTTCTAGCCTTCTTAATATAATCGAGGTGACTCCAAATTTTTCTTTCATTTAAATCTTTACTCCAAATCTTAAATGTTTCGCATTAATTCCCGCTTTTTCTAACAGTAAACCCACCATGACATCTTCGTATATATGAATTTTAGAAAGCTCTTCTAAATCATTCATTGAATATACTTTATTTATTTGTTGCATAGCATTTCTGCTTAATATATAGGCTTGACCTCCTCTTGCGAATGAATTAGGAATCTCGCCTTTATATTCCCTGTTGCTCCAATAACTGTTTTCTTTGCATTGACCGCTTTGAATATGCCATTTAGATGAAAGTTTTCCGCTAGATGAAACCCAAATTCTTTGCCCGACATAATCATCTTCTGATTTAATTTTTATGTTTTCTATTTTTTCTATCGTTTTATCGTCAAAAAAAGTATCGTGATCGTCAACTTTTAATATATGAGTAAACTCTTTGAACGATGGATTTTTTAAGAAAACATCTATAACACTTATTGTTTTTTCTGGAAGCCCATCGTAATAGTCATTACAATTTAAGCTTAATATTTTATCTTTTAAATTATATCTTTCTTTCGTCAGCCCGCCTTTTACAATGATTAAATTACGCACTTTTCTAGAAAGGATTTCTTTCCATAAATTTTTATTTTTTTCACATGAAAAAACAACGGTTAATACTTTTACCTTTTTATTCATTTTAAAAAATGCATTTTAATTTTTTGAATATCTCTCTTTCTATAGCTATTTCTTTGTCAGCTGAAAACTGATTAATGTATTCAGTCGCTCTTTTTGAAATCAAAAAACATTCATCGTCATTTCTTCTGCACCATTCTAATTTTTCTTCAAGATCGTTTCCATTATAGTCTAATGGCACATAATGTTCCCATGGATTTATGCCCATTGAAAAAGCAAAGTCCCATCTTTTTTCAGTCATTAATACCAACGAATTACTTTTCATTGTCTGCGGAAGTGAACTAGGATAATCATTGCCTTCTATATTTAAAATGTATTTTTTTTTCAACTGTTCTTGCCAAGCAACTCTCTGACCAATTATCTTATTGCAAAAATCAATATCTTCTATTAGAGCGTTTCTACGTTTGTGAAGTTTTAATTTTTCAATTTCTTCTACAAATTTTATATTTAAATGATTATATTTAAAAACAAATTTACCCCTTAAAGTATTTGATAATATTTCTTTAAAAGGGGCTCCTTTTTTATTTCGCTGTTCTTCGTAGCATCTAGGGAACACACCGTGTATTTTTCCTCTCCATATTATATCATCTTCTTTATCTTCCCATTTTATGAAATCTTTTTTTTCTTTAAATAAATTTTCAAGCATGCACTCCAGAGGAAAAATAATTCCATTCTTATTGTTGTGCCATCTTGAATGGTAAGCCCAAGTTCCATTTTTTTCAGGATTTATAGTTCGAGCGTCTTGGGAGCAAAGGATTAATCCTGGATTATTTTTGACACCTAACTCCTTCCATCTTTTCACCCAACCTTCATACCTTTTTTGTTCGTCATTTTTTTTGATGAAATTTTTATCGTTCCAATCGCAAAATACAGGGTTAAATTCTTTGAAGTACCAATCTCCCATTCTAAATTTTACATTATCTTTTATAAAATCTCTCATTCTTGATTGCTTAAATTTAATGTGTGTGCGGAAGGCAAACAACCTCTCCGTTTTTTAGACTAATAAAGTCTTTCCCTTTTATTCTTGCTGATGCAGTTGAAAATGTTGAGTTCATGTGACCCATTACACATTTGCACCTTGATAATATTTCCATGTCACGTAACCATTCCGAGGAATCTCTCGAATACGCTGAAGATTCATATGATCTAACATTAACTCCATTCGCTCTTAATCTATCCTTTTTTCCTTTTATCAAATTATACATTTTTCCGCCAGTTAAAAATATTGATTGCAAATTATAAATATTTAAGTATTTTTGAATATTAATCACGCAATTATCAATATCTGTTTCAATTAAATATCTTTCCTTGGCTCCTCCTGGGCCAGTTCTTATATGTACTCCTATTGTTTCATCTTCGTGATTAAAGTGGTTTGCAACAAATTTATCTGCATCATTCCTAATTGGCTTCACGAATTTAAAATCTAAAAAGTTCCTTAAAAACATTTTCAAATATTCTTCTTCTGAAATATTTATTTTAAATTTTTTTAAAACTTCGGATTTGCTGGAGGAGTCATAAGGGCGAGGAAAAGAAATGGTTCTTCTTTTTTTTGTGAAACTAAAATTATTTTCAAAAATATCATTCAATGTTTTGTAAATATTATTGTGAAATGTTTTTGATTTATTATAAATAAGAAGGTCAGAATCCATTAAATCTGCAAAAACTTTAGAGTGACAATAACCGTGCATTTCATTACCTAATCCTGCGCGAGGCCCTGCTAGATTTGATATAATATAATTCTTCATTTTTGTTGAATGTTTGAACTATATCTTTTTCTATCTTGGAAAAAAATTCCTCTATGCCATTTGTTTTGAGGGCTACTTAAATCATATCTCATGACATTTGACGGGTACTTATACGAAAAACACTTGAGTATTACATCCATATATCTCTCTTTATTTTCATTCAACGAGAATTCTAGTAATTCACTTGCGCCGTGTTTAGAAAATGCAACTGCGTGTAAACACGCAACATGTCCTGACACAGAATAAACAGGAAAATCGTCTATTTTATATTTTGTTTTTTCCAAACCTTTATTCCCGCATGGCTTACAACACCCAAGATAAAAAAACATTTTTGAAATTTCTTCGTATTTCACTATTTGCTCCAAAGTAATCGGTTCTAATATATCAATATCATCTTCAAAAACATAGGACCATGTTTCATCTGTTGAGTTAGATATCATTTCAAAGATGGTTTGCATACCAAGTTTGTTTGAAATTACTGCATCGTCATGCTCAATTGTATTTACAAGAATAACTTCAAACCCGATTTTTTTTAACAAATCCGAACTGTGTTTGACTCTATCCGATGATTCATCAAATGCTAAAATATACGCTTTTCTGTGCGTTTTACTACCTAATCCTGAGGGACGTTCTCCTGCATTTGATATAATATGATTTTTCATTTTTGTTTTTTATTTATTTATTTTGAAAATTATAACCTTTCATTAGATAATCTACTTCTCTCCACCCCCCATGTAACCAAGTAAAATTCGGGGGATTCTGAATATCCCATATGACTTCGTTTGGATTAATACTTGCTGACAGCCACCCAAAACCTCTGTATCCTGCAATATAGCATTTTGCATTTGAAAGTGCAGCGAAATCTTCGTCTGTACGTTCAAAGCCTAGTGGCCCAGGATATTCTGATGATCCAGACAGTTCACAAGTTAAATTTAGCTTCTCTATTTCGTCTTTTAGTTTTTTTAAATACCATTCTGATTTTTTAATTAATGAATCATCAATATTATTTTTGTGGTTTCCATAAAAAACAATGCATTTTTTAAATTTTATGTTTAATTCGTATTTTTTTATAATTTTTATAAAATCATCCCATTCGGGCGTATTATTATTAAAACCATCAAAAAGTCTTGCATGAATAACGAAAGCGTCATCGCCGAATTGCATTTTAACTCTTTTCCTTGTAATGCTCTGCAAAAATGAAAAATCTATTTCTTGGAATTCTCGTTCATGGCCATAAAAAGGTTCGCCTTGTTTAATTAAATATTCATGAGCGATTGACCCTTTGAAGTTTAAGCCTCTTCTTTTTTTATATTTTATTAAATCGCATAAATTATACATAACGTCTTAACTCCTTCACCCATTTGTCAAATGACTCCTCAATTGCATCCATGCAATAACGCATTTTGATTCCTGTGTTCAAAAGTTTTGTGTTATCCATTACGCAATTTGATCGTGCCGCCGTTGCTCCTTTGCTATAAAACTCTGAATCATCTTCCCAATATTCAAATTCTTTTTCCAACTTAAACTTCTTTTTCATACACTCAACGACTTGCTTTGTTGTAACATATCCTCCGTTGGTTACGTTATAGATTCCGTAATCGCATTTGTTTAATGGTAAATCAAGACAAGCATTTACAAATTCTTCACGATGTGAAATTGAATTAACTGCATTATACACTTTGTCGTATCTTTGAATCTTGGACAGATAGTTTCTGTTTGAATCAAATTGATCAAATGGAATTCTAAGTCTGCAAGTATATACTTTTTCAAACTTGCTTAAAATTTCTTCACCAAGTGCTTTGCTTCCACTATAAAAACTACATGGAGGTTTATCGTATGAAAAGTTTGGAACATCTTCTTCGGTGAATCCGATTTTGTTTCTGTTGGCATCTTCTCCTTTGTCACCTGCATAAATGCAACCACTGCTGACGTGAACCAATGGAACATCATTAAGTTCGCATACTTGACCAAGAATCTGAGGAAGAAGAACGTTTCCGATGATTGTTCCACTTTTATTGATTTCGCATTGATCAACATTTGGTTTTCCTGTGAAACCTCCTGCGTTTAATACAAACTGAGGTTTTGCATTTGCAATTACATCGTTCAAAGTCTTGAAGTCATAATAATCAACTTCACTTCTTGAAAGATTCTTAAACTCCATATTCCGTGAAGACAAAATCTCCTGAAATTTGAGTCCGACATATCCCGTTCCTCCTATTAATAATATCATGGTATTCATTGTTGTGTTTGTGTTTTATTTTCTTTAAGTATTTTTACTTCTTGCATCTTGATAATCTTCTTTTATATATTTTACTCTATCCCAAATATAAGTCCATTGTAGATTTTCATAAGCTGGCGACCCGTCTGCTCTTATTTTTAGAAATCTATATTTTTTTATCTCTATAGGTATATTAAAATTTATCACTTTTCTTTTGATTAAATCTTCATAATCATTTTTTGCATTCTCTCTTAAATCAAAGAATATATCTAATAAATCAGCAATGTATTCTCTTTTCCCAAAATAAAATCCATTTGTATATCCCCCTGATGGATTTGTATCAGATATTATTACCCTACTGTCATACGACCATGTCATATCAATCTCTTTCTCAAACCAAAGATCTGAACAGAAAGCGATTGCATGAGTATAATCTTTTTTTTCTTTCAGCAGCTCGCTTATTTTGCTCTCTAAAAAAGCGTTTCTAATTGGACTTAGCCCATGCTTTTTGATGTACCCTTTTCTAAAAAAACTTTTATAATCAGGAAACTTATTGCGAATGATTTCATCAATGCATTCTTGATCATACTCAAAAAAATCTTTAAATTTGATTTCCTTACTGTCGAATCTCGTTACTTCTATTCCATCTATATTTTTGACATTATTATTTATGTAGTATATATCATAGTCTATATGATGTCTTTTTATTGGCATTAGTATTTTTTCATTATGATTTTGAATATTAATTCCTAGCGATCTAGATAAACATCCATATACTACAATACATAATTTCATTTTATTTCTCTGTTTTTTGAATTGTCCATTTGGTGTAATTTTCTATAATTTTATTTTGAAGTCGGTTGGTTTTTATAAACATAGTTTCTAGGGGATTAAATGTGATGCCATAGTAACTTTTATTAAAACATACATCCCCATGTTCAAGTCCATTATATTGAGATAATTGTAAAGGTTTTATTTTAAATCCAGATCTTAAAAGCAATCCACTCATGCCTATCTCATGCTGTTTTACAATATCACGCTTTTCTTTAGCTGTAACGTCAAAAATACCTCCATTAAGAAGTAGATTTACACCTTGGAGATCTGTAGCAAAAAAATAACTTTGAATATGTAAACAATCTTTCTCCGACCGAGGCCACCCGTTGAAATTCCAACTTGCCCCCACTAACTTTATTTTATCTGTAATGAGGCTCCCTACTATATTAACCCATGTTTTAGGAGAAAGATAATCTGGTAAAAAAGGGCCTCGACAGGTATCGTTTATAAAAATAAAACGATCAAACTCATCAAGGTTAACACTTTGTAGGGATTGCTTGTGACCTCCAAAGTCGTAGCCTTTGTTATGTCCTTTAATTATAGATGTATTATCTTGTGCGGGAATTTTTTCTCCGCCACTAGGACTGTTAATAACAAAATTAAAATAATGATCTGGAGAATTTGTTAAACCTACTTTTATAAAAAAATCTAAATTAATTTTAGAACAATCATTTTCAAAATGAATAAATGTAATTAAAGTTTTCAAAATTTTATCTGTTTAACTTATCGATATAATGTATATTACAAAGAATTAATCCAAGTTGATTTTTCTAAATATTCGTTTTCTAAAAATTTTAATTGTTTTGCGTCAGCTTCGTAATCATGTTCGTTTACATTTTTAATTAGTTCATATATATTTTCTAATGTCACATCATTGTTTTTAACGTTGTCATATTCATTTATAAAACTCCTCTGCTTCATCTCTGTTATAAATGTAAACCTTGGTCTGAAATATTGCATTGCTAGAATTCTTACGTGAAGACTTGTGTTCAAAACAATAGACGAATTGGCAATAATACTGCAAACATCCCAAAGGTTTTCTGTTTCGGATGCAAAACTCATTCCTTTGGGTAGTTTTTCACTTAAATCATGATAAGTATCTAAATTATCATGCCCAGGAGATGTTCCTGCGGCAAAAAAAACTATTGGTAAATTATATTGTCTTATGATTTTATTAAGGGTGTGTTCTATCTCGTCTTGGTATTTTCTAATAAATCTTTCTAAACTTAATTGTACAGCTATATAGTCATTTCCGAAACCATGCTCACCGATTAATCTTTTAGATTTTGATTGAATAGTATCATTATAAAAGCTTTTAGTCATTATAGCACTATCCACACAAGAAATTGATTTATCTAAACCGTGAGTTTTGAAGAAATCACAGTCTTTAGTTTCTCTAAAACTTAAGAAATCATAATCTTTAATTTTAGAAACATTTTTTCTCCCAGCCCCGCCTACGCAATTTCCTACAAATATTCCTGGATTAATAAAACTTTTTTTTGATAACATATATGCAGATGGTAGATCAAAATCTTTTATATCTTTTAAACTTTCTTCTAAAAGTGTAATTTCCTCTTCGTGACGAGATTCAGTTTTAAACATTCTTAATAAAGATTTTACCTGATGATCTGCAGCTAATGCACCACCTACATGGATTACATTAATAGGATCATTACTTTTTAAAAACGACAATATAGATTTTACTTTATGACCACCATGTTGTGACATATCTCTTGATAAAATGTCACAATACTCAATGTCCGCGCTAACTTCGTGATTATTTAAAAGTTTGGTAACTATATATGGGAAAATACAATCTCCAAAGTTATATCTTCCAAATGCCCCATATAATATAGTTTTAGTCACTTTAATATATTCGGGTTCTGTTTAATTGTTTGTTTGGCAATTAAATCTTTGAGGCGAGTGGTTGACCATTCGTGCGATCTTGTGGTGTATATTACACGAGGGGGTAGGTCATCCCCTGTAAAGCTTTTACCGATATAATCTTCCCCTAGTATCCGAATATCTGGCTTCCAGAATTTTATAAGCTCAACAAGCTCTTCTTCTGTTTGATACATATATACTTCATCTATATATTTTATAGCCATTAAAGCTTTATATCGTTCATAATATGGTATAACAGGTTTGTATTTTGTGAATCGTGTAGCACTTGGATCTCGCTGCAAGAAAACAAAAAAACGATCACAGTGTCGCTTAGCTTCCTCAAAAGTGTATATATACCCTGGGTGTAGCAGATCGAAGTTACCTGCGGTGAATCCTACTATTTCTTTGTTTCTTGAATTTTCCATTTTGTATAATTATTTAGTATTTCTTGATTATTTAGTTTTCCCGCAGATCCAGATCCTTTAGTTTTATAGAACATAACCTCTAATGGGTTTACAGTTGTACCAAAGTATTCCCCTTCACGGTTTATATCTCCATGATCTTCATTTGTTGATCTAGATAACTGAAAAGGTTTAAGGTGGAAGTTATTCTCTAATAATAATCTACTTATTCCGATTTCATGATCCTTTATAATCAGTTTTTTAGTTTTACCTGTTGAATCAAATTTTTTATGATCGATCAATAATCGAAGTGCAATCTTATCTAAACCAAAACACCAACTTTGAATGTGATCGTTACTTCCAGAAGGAATGTTGAGGCGATTTTGTAGCCAATGGTTAAATTTTTTATTAAACCATGTCGGCCCAACGAGTTTAACCTTTTCATCTATATCCTTCAAAAACATATCTACCCAATTAATCGATGTTGGTACATAGTTTGGTATAAAAGGTCCGCGAGCAGTATCATTAAGAAAAATAAAACGATCAAACTCTTCAAGGTTAACGCTTTCTAGAGATTGCTTGTAACCTCCAAAGTCGTAACCTTTGTTATCGCCTTTAATGACAGATATGTTTGGCTGAATGGGAACCTGATCGCCTCCGAATTCACTATTTACAACAAAATTAAACTGATGATTTTTGGAGTCAGTTAAACCTAATTTAATGAAAAAATTTAAGTTATCCCTGTAGAGAGAATCTTCTTTTCTATCAAAATGAACAAATGTAATTAAAGTTTTCATATCAATTCTTTTAATCCTTCTTCAAAATTTACACTAGGAAACCAATTTAATTCGTTTTGAATTTTAGTATTATCAATTGCATAACGCCAATCGTGACCTAATCTATCTTTTACGAATTCTATTTGATCTTCATCTTTATCTAAAAGATAAATAATAGTTTTTACTATGTCGATGTTCCTCATTTCATTTTTCCCGCCAATATTGTAAACTTCGCCAATTGTTCCGCCATGTAATACTGCATCAATACCAGAACAATGATCTGAAACATGAATCCAGTCACGAATATTCTTGCCGTTACCATAAACAGGAAGTTTTTTGCCTGATTTAGCATTTTTTATCATCAATGGAATCAATTTTTCTTCGTGTTGATTTGGCCCGTAATTGTTTGAACAGCGAGTAATTAAAATAGGATAATTGAAAGTCTCATAAAAACTACGGCACAACAAGTCAGCACTTGCCTTGCTTGCCGAATAGGGGCTGTTGGCTTGTATTGGCGTGTTTTCGGTAAAAGCATCATCCTCTTCGCTCAAAGTTCCATAAACCTCGTCTGTGGACACCTGAAGATATCTCTCGATGGTCGGGCAATCATGAAGCAATGTGAGAAGCGAATGTGTGCCATTTATATTCGTATGAACAAAAGGAGTCGAGTTATTTATACTATTATCCACATGGCTTTCGGCAGCAAAATTAACAACATAATTTATTTCATTTTTATTTATTAAATTGCGGAGTCGATCTGTATCATTTATATCACAAATTGATAAGCTGTGTCGTCCTGACTTGCTGATATCTTCACTTATGTTGTCGTAGCTTGCAGCGTATGTTTTAAGATCAACATTAAATATATTATAATTATATTTGTTGAAGATATGTTTTATAAAATTGCTCCCTATAAAACCTAGGCCACCTGTAACTAATATATTTTTCATTTATAAATTATTATTCTCCATATTCGTACCCAAAATACTCAATATCTTTTTTGCATTTTTCAGCAATAATTTCTCTTGCTTCATCGTTGTAAAGTTCGACATAATTTGCATGTCGAGTTTTATTCTCGTGCGAAAGTTTCTGACGTGAAATGCCAATTTTGTCGCAGATTGTGTCAAAGTCTTCTTGAAGGTTTTCAAAACGACCAATGAAATCACAACCTTTTACAAAATCATATTGATTTAGGTATTTATAGTTTCCTATTTCGCCCGACTCTAATCCCCTTACAAATTCCATAAATGGCGTACCTCTTGGTGTAAATTTCTTTTTTATATTATATCTCCAAGCGGACACGCATCTATCCCACGGATTTCTTACAAAAGAAAATTTAAAGTAATCATTAAATATATTTTTTGTCGTACTTTTTTTAATTACCTGGATTGGCAGGTGATTACAATCATATTTTTTACCTTCAAAATTAAATAAAGGCTCTTGTGCGTTTTGAATAGGTAGCCTTTCAAGCTCATAAGAGCCCAATACATTCAAAACCGAAGTTGATGCTGTTTTTGGCGTTCTTACAAATATAAATTTATGTTTATGACTTATCATTTCTCATTCTCCAAATTCATACCCGAAATACTCAATGTCTTTTGCGTATTTTTCCGCAACAATTTGACGAGTTTCGTCATCGTAGTATTCCGTGTAGTGCTTGTGTTTTGTTTTGTTAATGTGTGGTAGTTCTTGTTGGGGAATTCCAATTTTGTCGCAAATTGTATTAAAGTCTTCCTGGAGGTTTTCAAATCTTCCGATGAAACCAATGTCAGTTACAGGAATTATATTATGGTATAAATTCCAATGTCGTTCCTTTATGTTATCTTCATTTTTTGTAACTATTTTTATAAAATCTTTAAAACTTGGTTTTTGATAATTTAGCTCCCATCTTAAGCCGTTTCGGAATTGTCTTTCATTAGGTTCCTGTTCAACTATTTTTTGAGTATAACAACTCACTAGCCTATCAAAAGGATTTCTAACAATTGAAAAAGAAAAATAATTTTTAGCAAAGCTTGGAGCATGATCTATTACTTCACATGGAAAGTTTATATTGTTTTCTCTGAATATCTTATGTAATGTTCTACTACCACACTTCGGTGTAAGATAACAAATTATGTTACCTGAAATTGTATGTAAGAATTTCTGGTTATTCATATTGTTTTTCATGTTTATTCTCCATATTCATAACCGAAATACTCAATATCTTTTGCAAATTTTTTTGCTACGGCATTGCGAGTTTCATCATCATAGTACTCGGTATAATGTTTGTGCTTTGTAGCATTATTGTGAGGAAGGTCTATAGTAGAATTAATCCCAATCTTATCAGAAACAATATCAAAATCTTCTTGAATATTCTTGCCAGACCCAAGGAAATCAACTCCAATTTTGCCATTATCTTTAGTTACATATTTTAATTGGCAGTCTGCACCTATTTTGAGTATATATTCTTTAAATGATACAGAAGCTATTTCTTTTGCCCAAGTTATATCAGTGCAGGGATTTTTTTTTCTAGCTATCTTTTGAGCATCATAATAATGTGACACTTGTCTCTCCCAAGGATTTCTCATAAAAGAAAATTTAAAATAATCATTGACATTCAAGCCGCAATCCAAAAAATATTTCTCAAGATCTATAAATTTTGAATGCTGTTTTAATTCATATGAATTACCTTGATCTGGAAACTCTTTAAATACTTGAGCTACTTCTGGCTTTAAATTATTGAACATACAGCATTTTTTATGAAATGGATAGTATAAATAATTTAATAAAACGTGAGATATTGTGCTTCCTGCACACTTTGGTATGTGAATAAAAATAAATTTATGTTTGTGTGATATTATCATAATTTTATTACTCCTTGTACTTCCATTTACCCTTTAAATTCGGCTCCCCTTTGTATAAAATGTGAAAAAATAAATATAAAACAGTATCAACTCTGTTTTGAAAATCTGTTTCATTTTCACTATCAAGTAATATTTTAGAGAAATGATCTTTTATGTGATTTTTTGTTTCTTTGCCCAAATGATCTTCCATCCAGAATGCGCCTATTTTTACATCTTCTACCGCTTGCCACGCAGCTCTTTTTAAATACCAGCTTTCTTGTGCTCGTTCAGGCCAGACAACATGATTGACTTTTATGTGAGGAGACCAAATAATGCGAGAATCATGTTTTCTCGGAATTCTTCTTATCATTTCGGTTTCTTCTCCTCCCATAAGGGTAGAGCTTGTAGCCGACCTTCCATATTCAATATCAAATAAACCATGTTTATTAAAAACATCCCTATGGTAGGCAATATTGGCTCCGACTAAATAAAATCCACTAGGTACACCCATGTTCTCAACTTTGCATTTTTTTTGGTTTCTATGCATAACATCAGGCCCAAAGTCGAGCATCGATAAAAGAGCCAAAGATTTATTACTTAGCCATTTTGGCTTGTCAACTAATCTCCAATCAGGAATGGTTTTTCCCCCTACAACTAACAAGTCAGGGTTTTCGGAGAAAGCTTTTAAAACTTCTTCAATAAAATTTTCATGACAAATAGAATCATCATCTATGTATTGAACGATTGGAGTGCTAGTTGATTCTATACAAATATTTCTAGCATCAGCAATTCCTTTTGCTTGTTTCTGAACATACTCAAATCCATGCAAACTAGATAAAGAAATGCATTCATCTAACATTTTAGGGTTTTTAACTTCTTCTTCTGAATTATCTAAGACGAATACGTTAAAATGTTTTTTATCTATATTTTGCTTCGTTAAAGCTAATAAACATTCATAAAGTATTTCATGCCTATCAAATGTGCATATGCACACCGTTGTTTTGGCGCATCTCTCCCAAAACTTAAATTTTGTTGATCTCATATAATGAATTAATTCTTTTTCGTTTGAATCCCACCATGGAGTTATTTTTGTATCCATCACATCCGAGCTGACTTCTTGAATGTGCAAATCAACAAAAGGATCTATTTTTATTCTAAGCCTTTTAGATTCGTCTATTTTTGGATTCGAGCAATAACCTACAAATTTATCAACCGCACATGTTATGGAATTTTTTTTGTCCCAAAGCTGTTTATTTTCTTTTTTAAATATTTTGAATTCTTCTGGAACTCCACCTTTGAATCTGCCAAAAGGCTTTACTTCAACAATCCCTTTAAAATGCGAATTGTCCAGGGTTGTATTTACTAATATTTCAGCCCCTCTTTTTGTAATAACATAAGCTTCAAGTCCATCAAAATCCTTACTATACAATCTTCTTTTTCTTGAGCATCGTTTGCCTAGCTGAAAAAAATCATATCTTTCAACATTAAAACTGTAATTTTTAGAAAGGTAATTTGATACATCTTTTGTTTCAGCATCGTCCTCCAATATTATGCAAATTTCAATATTTTCCTCAATCATTTTTTTCCATATTAAATAATGACTCAGATATATTCCTATAGCTCCAGGAGCCTGAGAAAAATAAAATTCACTAGCTAAACCCATCAAGTTTAAATCTAGCCCAAATTTTTTGTAAATATTAAAATCAGACCGAGAATCTATTGCTGGAAACCTCTCTAATCTAGGATCGCCAATTTCATTAAATTTTTCGTAGCGATGAGTTTTATCGTCAAGGTTAATTAAGAATGCTTTTTCTATTTTGTTATTCATATTTATTTTCCGAATTTAAAGTTGAAATGATTAATGTCCTTTTTGAAAATTTCTGAAATCTTTTTTTGGGCATCATCATCATAATAATTCACATAATCAAAAGGATCTTTTTCTCGTATAGAATGCATGCTAACATTTAACTTTGGTGAATCTACTAAATTTACACCTATTTTATCAGATGCAATTTCTAGACCCTCTTTTATTTTTTCGTATCTAATTAATTGATTAACATAACAATAACCTTTTGGAGATGTGATGTAGTCAAGCTGATTCAACTCCTTCTTGAACTCCAAATTAAAAAAGAAATCATTGTATATTTGCGAGTAATCAGTTTCTAAATTTCGTTTAAAGTGTAAAAAATTTTCTTTTGTTATTCGATTTTTGATCATATAATTCCACGATTTTCCTTCTTTCCATTCTTCTGCCACTCTATCTATAACAACTTTATTCTTAAAGATAGAAAAGGCGTAATCCCAACTATTTCTTACTATCGCAAATCTATGGTAATTTTTTAAAACATTCCATCTTGAATCTAAAGAATTTCTAATTTTTTTCACTTCTTCAAAAGATAAAACGCCATGAATCGCTAAACAAAGGTGTGGTAAATTCATCCATCTTAGTTTGTTTTTATTTTTTTTATAAAAAACATTAGTATCAAATAATTCATCAGGTATTAAATGAGCAATCTCATTGACCATTTTTCTTCCCTCATCAGTATTAGCGTTTTCAACTATTTCCTTTATTTTGTTTTTATATGTAGGTATTATTTCTGAGTTTTCACTAAAAGGAGCTAATTTTGCACAAATCGAAGTTCCTGCATTTTTTGGTACATGAAAAAATATAAAGTTATGTGTATTTGATATAATCATTTATTTACTTTTTGTTTTTTTGTAATCTTTTAAATATTAATTTTTCAATTTCTTCTTCGGAACCTTTGTCAAATTGTGAAATATGTTTGTTGGCTCTTTTTGATATTTTTGCACATTCGTCATCATTGCTTTTGCACCAATCTAATTTTTGTTCAAAATCGCTGCCGTCATACTTTAATGGAACATAATGTTCCCAAGGCTTTAAGTTAAAAAATATTACTGTATGCCATTTTGGCTCAGGTCTTATCATTAATGAATTACTTTTCATTATGGATATTGTTGATCCTGGAGAATTATTACCGTCAAGATCTAAAATGTATTTGTATTTTAATTGCTCATCAAAAGGCACATTTACCCCTATTAAATATTCATTTTCAAAAATTAATTTTTTTAGAAAAATTTCGTTTTTTTCTGTATTCTTAGTGGGATTTTTTCTTTTTGAATACCATTCTTTTGAAGTTTTTATTTCTGAAAATTTTATGTTGTAATCTTTTCCAAATTTGTATACAAAATTCATTCTTAAACATTTTAAAAAGTCGTTTTCTAAATTATCCCATAAATTAACTGGACCATCGTTTTCTATTGGATCAGTTATACATTTTGATATTCCAGATAATTGACCTCTCCATATTACATCACTCTTTTTGTCTGCCCATTGATATGAATCGTTAAAAGGTTTAAATAAGTCTTTTGTAGGGTTTCTTTCTATTGGAAATAAGATTCCATCTTGTACAGAAGCTCTTCTATTGTATACAGCTATTGGCGAATCTTTTATTTCTTGTTTATTCACATAGCTATCTTGCGACTCTAAATATATTCCTGGGTTAATTGAAATTCCGTCTTTTTTCCATCTTTCTATCCAGCATTTATATTGAAGATTCTTTCTTACGATCACTGAATCGTTCCAGTCACAAGGTTTAGGCAAAAAAGGTTGGCTAAACCACTTTCCCATTCTAAATTTTACAGAATTTTCTATATAAAAATCTTTATTCATATTTATAGTTATCCATCAAAAAACTTTCAATTTTATTGAATTTATCAATACTTGAGGCAAGAGACTTTTGCTTACTAGTAGAATATTTTTTCAAAAGATCTTCGTCTTCTTTCAAGAAATCTTCGATGCATTCTTTGTTTTCAATCTCAAAATATTTATTTATTTTTTTATGTCCAGAATCAAATTTTTCATTCTGTAATTCTAGACCTAAAAAATCTTTCAATTTTTTCCCAAAAACATTCCAGTAAATTTCTTCTTTTAAATCTTCGTAAAATATAGTTATCGAATTTCCCCTGCTCTTTAAATATCTAGAAAATTTTTCTTTCTCTTTGTTTTTAATTTCACAAGCTTTTTCTATTTTTTTAAAATCAAGTTGAACATTACCTTTCCTTTCGTTAAGTTTTTTGAATTGCGGCGAGGTAGAATGAGTGATTAATGTTTCATTCATAATAAATTCGCTTTTTGCTTGACTCCATGTGTCTCTTCTTATTAAATGAATGCATGGTATATCCTTTAAAAGAGAAGTGTCTTGCGGTACAACGCCAGAAGTGTTCCAGTTTCTATTACCTACTTGATTATACATTAGTTTATAAAAATGCCCATCTGAATTTTCTAAAACTTTATCCAGATTAAATTCGTTCAAGCTGTTAGTTACCTTAGGGGTTAGCTCTCCTAGGAATTTTATAGAGTACATTCCAGCTATTTGTCTAGCGATCCACGTGCTTCCACTTCTTTGAGTAGAAAGTAAATAAAATTTTTTCATTTTTTGCTCCAATCGTAATCGTTAATTTCTCTTATTAAATTTTTATTAGAGTTGAGCCTTTCAAGAGAATCTTCTAAAATTGGTATCCACCAAAATTTCCTTCCCTTTAAAAGCGCATAGTCTTTTGTTATTTTTTCATCAAGTCCAGTATAATCTAGATATCTTTTTTTATTAACCCCACAAAGATGAAGAACGTCTCTTTTATGTTGAAAAATTAATAACTCGATTTTTTCCAGCATCAAAGCTATTGATAAAACTCCCTGCTCTGGAAATCTAAAAAAATCAGTTTGATTTTCAACAAAGGAAATTATATTACTAGAATTTAAAATTTGTTTTTTTATTTTTTTCCAATTATCTTTATGTATTGTTAAAGTTCCAGAATTTCCATACTTCAAATCTTTAATTGGAAATTTTTCATTCACGCAATTAATAAGTGCTCTAGCTCCTTTAGAAAACCTATTTTTTTCTGGTTTTGATATCGCCCCATTGAAATAAATCACATCTTTGTTTAGGTTTTCAAAGGGGTTTTTAGTTTCCTTGTTTATAGCGATATCTCCGTCCATCCACATTACCCATTCATATCCATTCGAAAATGCGGAATCTATAAATTCTAGTTTCGCAAATTGGTATGTTTTTTCTTCCTTTTTATCTTCCTCTACATTTAAAAAATATTTTTTGTATGATTCAGTGATCTCATTAGTTCTTAACTCTTCAAAATCAATGAAATCGCTATTGTGTGATTCTGCATAATCTTTAAAAGAATTCCGCCATGAATCTCTAAAACTATTATCTAATTCTATATTATGAAATAAACTAGTGATTATTGCGTTCATTTTAAAATTTGTAATTAAAGTAGCTTATATCTTTCTTGAAATAAGAGTTTACAAGTTCGATGGATTCGTCGTTATAAAGTTCTCTGTAGTTATATTTTTTTGACTTATTTCTATGAGGAAGCACGGCATTCTCGATTCCTATTTTTTTAGTAATTAAATTAAAATCATTCGTAAAATCATCAAAGTTTCCCAAAAAATCTGTAAGCTCTTTGTTTTTTTCGTCACATATCAATTCATGTTGACTAGGCTTGCATCCCTTTGTCCACCAATCCAGCCAGAATAAAAAAATGTCTTTCTCTTCTTTCAGGAGCTTTTCTCCTCTTTTTTTCTTTTCTTTATTTAAGTGGAATTTAAATAATCTATACTTTGTATATTTTAATTTTTCTAAATAAGGGAAATGCCTTCCATGGTTAAAGACATAATTACTCGCAACCCATTCCCATGGATTTCTTATGAAAGCGAATTTAAAATAACCTTCAAAATCTTTTAAATTATTTTTGATAGTTAATAAAGATGCATGCTTGCATAAGTGAGGATGTTGTTCGGTTTTTGGCCCATGCCTATGAACATATTCGCTACCAAAGCCTTTTAGCGCAGACTCTACACTCATCCCTCCTGTTTTAGGGATATGAGCAAATACAAATTTATATTTATGATTAATCATTTTTATTCTTTAAATTTGTAGTTAAAAAACTCAATATCTTTACTAAATCTTTCTTTCACAATTTCTCTATCTTTTTGACTGTAATAAAAAGAAAAATGCTCTTGTTTTTTAATTAAGCTTCTTGAATTACTTTTTTTAAGTTCGATTTTTTCGATACCTATCTTTTCGCAAATAAAATTAAAATCGTTTTGAATGTTTTCCATTCTTCCTATAAAGCTGCACCCCTCTGTAAAATCAAATTGGCCTTGAGGTTTTGCCGCCCAAACATTTTGCCTTTCCTTGATAAATTCAGAAAAACTTAAATTCGAACTGTTTCTTTTGGGGTTTTTAGAATTTTTAACGAAAAAATACCAAGACAAAACTCGACCCCAAGGATTCCTAACAAAAGCAAAAGAAAACCCTTCATTTTTTTTGTATTTTTTTTTGTATTTTTTGAAATTTATATGTTTATCATCCCCTATTTTTGTTTTAACAATTTTGTTCGGATCATTGATGTTTTTTAAATAGTTGTGAATACTAGTGGAGCCAGTTTTACTGCTCGCTAAAAATGCAAAATCATATTTTGGAGAATATATCATTATTTTTGTTTTTTTAATTCTTTATATATTTCTTCTCTTTGAGATTGAGACAATTCTTCGTAAAGAGTGTCAACCCAATGTTTTCTAGCTAACTTTTGTTTAACTGGAAAATCTCTATATAAAATGAAATCGCTAAAAAACTTATCCATGTAATTAATTACACTAGATCTAACTTCAATTCTTTTATTCATGTTACTCTTTTCCTATGTCTGCCTCTGGATCTGACCAATCCAATGGAGGATGGTTTAAATTAGGCTCTTGCTTTACAGATAAACAAAATTTTTCTTTTTCTTCTAGAGTTTCCTTTTTGGCTTCTTCTGCTTTATATATTCTTTTTCTTAATTCTGTACTAGAAAAATTATGATCTCTGCTATTATAATAAATTTCTACGCCTTTTTCTTCGCATATATCTTTTCCTGAAAACTCTACATCTTTATAATCAGACCCAATTATTCTAACATTAATATCATAAGATAATAATATATCATGTAAATCTTTCTCTAAATTATAAGGTATAATTTCATCCACGCATTTCACCTCGGATAATTGAGCATACCTTTCTACTATGCTTTGAACAGGAGCATTTTTTTGCGGACGCTCTATTTGAGGATCCACATGTAGACCACATATTAAATAATCGCATTTTGATTTCGCTTCTTTTAGCATGCAAATATGACCAGCATGTAACAAGTCAAATGTTGAGAATGTTATTCCAATTTTCATATCGATTTCCTCCCTATAAATTCTCCAGTACGCTTATCAAATAATTCTAAAGATTCAATTTTTTGTTTCTCTTCCATCTCTTTTACGAAAATATATAAAGTTTCTTTTTTTTCTTTATCTAAAGATCTATACAAATCAGAAGCGAGCCTATAAGCTCTTCTAACTTTTGATTTATAACTGTCACTCATTTTAGTCATGAAATAAACGGTTAAATAATCAACCATTCTTGATTTTTTGTTGTTTTTCATAATATTAAATATTGTATGTATTCTTGATTTGGGTAATTTTCCAATAATATTTTTTTTCCCGTCTGAGGCTCAAAAATAAAGAATCCATTGTTGGTAAATATTAAATTTACCATATGTAAGGCGTTACTACCTGGTATACCTCCAAACTCTTCTTTTTGCCTTACTACAACGGCAGCTACAGCTGGCTCACTTTTTTTTCCACTTTTGTAAGCTGATACTCCTACCATTGATTTATACATCAATGCGAAATTATCACAGTCCGAATTTTCTTTTTGATCGATTGCCATAATTCCATTTTCGAATTTCAAATCTTGAAACCAATTATTGAATTTTAGAAACCAGTAATAGTCAATTTGTCTATAATGACTATCAAGCAAAATAACACCTATATCAACTGGAACTTTTGTAGGAACGCTATTAAAGGCTCTCTGCTTAGAAAATAAATAACCAACATCTTTTCTTGTTAATAAATCCAACGACGAACCTTTGACTTTGCCTTCGCTGGCAAACTTCATTATTGGTATTTCTTGAAGTTCTTTAAAATTTTGTTTGTTGCACGCTATGGCACTTGTAAGCAATAGCGCTATAAAAAATAGCACCTTTTTCATTTTTTTTTTTTTTTTTTTTTTTTTTTTTTTTTTTTTTTTTTTTTGTTACATATCTTTGTATTCGTCCCAATAGATAGATCCTAACCCAGAGTCTCTCATTAAGTTAACTCCAGTAGCTCTTTCTCCAGGAGTTTCAGGATCCATATCATTAATTAGGAATCTCGGACCTCTTTCGATACCCATGATTAATCTGCTGTAAGGAAGATGATACATAGTTAATTCTTTTTCGGTATACTCTCTTAAATGCTCAGGCCTGGCTGTTGTTAGTATTATCATATGGCCATTATTGCACCAGTAATCTAATTTTTCTTT
>JAAHTH010000758.1_pt1 | contig 30241 bp, 24 predicted proteins | sample 6116091 | NCBI WGS metagenome assembly JAAHTH01 (sample SAMN13939990, study PRJNA603662) | sponge metagenome | isolation source: marine sponge | host: Mycale hentscheli | place: New Zealand | collected 2006
CCCCTCACGTGACAAAAATTCCGATTACAACGATAAAACGGAGTTGTCTTATCAGCACTTCCAGCGAGACATAAAAAAACCCGCCGCAAATTTGCAACGGGTTTCACAATTAATATCAGGCTAAGTTGCGGGTGAGTCGCTACCCGGGCAGAGCTAATTAGTCCCAGTCAAGCTTTCCACCAGTCTGGTACTCGGTAACTCGAGTCTCAAAGAAGTTCTTTTCTTTTGCCAAGTCCATTGTCTCACTCATCCAAGGGAATGGGTTGGTGCTGTTGTACTGAACCGGCAAACCAATTCTCTCCAGCCGACGGTCGGCAACATGCTGAACGTAATCTCGGAACAAATCTGCATTCAAGCCGAGGACGCCATTGGGAAGGCAATCCTCTGCATACGCCAACTCCAACTCCACGGCCTCTCGGATCCGATTGGTCATTTGCTCTTGGAATTCCGGAGTCCACAACTCAGGATTCTCTGCCTTAATTCCGTTGATTAAGTCGATTCCGAAATTAAGGTGAATCGATTCATCACGCAGAATGTACTGGAACTGCTCACCGATTCCCTTCATCAAGTTTCTTCGATGGAACGAAAGGACCATCACGAATCCCGTGTAGAAGAAGATACCTTCCATGATGATGTAGAAACCGATCAGATTTTTCAGGAGCGCCTGAGCACCCTCGAAAGTCTCTGTCGTAAAATCAGGATCCAAAACTTCTTTCGTCAACTCCATTTCGAACGCATCTTTACGAGCGATCGCCGGAACTTCGTTGTACATATTGAAGACTTCGCCCTCATCCAGGCCTAAGCTTTCAACCACATACAAGAATGTATGAGAGTGAACGGCCTCTTCAAACGCCTGTCGCAATAAATACTGTCGGCATTCTGCATTGGTTATGTGTTTGAAAACAGCGAGCACTAGGTTGTTTCCAACCAAACTTTCAGCCGTCGAAAAGAAACCAAGGTTCCTCATGATCACCCGTCGTTCGTCCTCGGTCAGCTGATCCGATTTCCAGATTTCGATGTCTTTATTCATCGCAACTTCGGTCGGCATCCAATGATTCGCACAACCGTTATCGTAATGTTCCCAAGCCCACTTGTACTTCAATGGCATCAGTTGATTGACATCAACTTGGTGGCAATTAATCAAGCGCTTTTCACTCGCGTCGACCCGCTTTGACTTGCCTGACTTTACTTCTTGAATATCCGTTGCCATTGTTTGCTACTCCATGCAAAAACGTTTAGTTATGTAAAATTCAATTCTGCTTTTTGGCGGGATTTGGAGGCTCCGTCCGTCCTAGTTTTGAACCGCAATCTCGAAAACCCGACAACACAAATCGAGATTTAAACTGGAAAATCTCACCGACAAATCTCATTGCTCGCCGGTCTGAAAATTTGACTAAATTCAGACCCCAACACCATGTTAAAAACAGGCCATTGGCAGATACCAACGGCCGTTTTTTAACAACATCTTTTCCTTACTGGCAGGCTTCACAATCAGGATCGTCAATACTGCACTGCTGGACCTCCGGTTGCCGCTCAACAGCGATGTCAGCAGAGGCACTCGCATTTTTCATCCATCTCGGTTGAACACCAAACTTATTAATATCAACCGTCGATTTTTCTACCTGGGTCGCACCGAGTGATCGCAGGTAATAGGTCGTTTTCAAACCCGCCTGCCACGCCATTCGATACATCTCATCAAGACGACGACCGCTTGGCTGCCCAAGATAAAGATTCAAAGATTGTCCCATGTCGATCCACTTTTGACGCCGACTGGCACAACGAATAATCCAACTTGGGTCGATCTCAAATGCCGTAGCAAACCGCCCTTTGATATCTTCAGGCAAATCAGGAATTTCACCCAACGCACCATCAAAGTACTTGATCTTCTCCAACATCTCATCACCCCAAAGCCCTCGCTCTTTCAACTCATTCACCAATCTCACGTTGATCTGAACGAATTCACCGGAAAGATTGCTCTTCACAAACAAGTGCTTGTAAGTCGGTTCAATCGATTGCGTCACACCGACAATCGTGGAAATGGTGGCGGTCGGAGCGATTGCCATCACATTGCTGTTTCTAATTCCGTGCTCAGAAATGAGTTCGCGAACTTTGCCCCAATCCATGGACGTACTTTTGTCCATATCAATCGACATTCCCCGCTCCTCTTCGAGGATCGCTACGGTGTCGATTGGCAACAGACCACGGTCCCACTTGGAACCTTCATAAGAAGAATAAGTCCCACGTTCGGCAGCTAAATTACTCGAGGCAGAAATCGCATAATATGAAATGGCTTCCATACTTTTGTCGGCAAATTCAACCGCTTCTTCACTCGCATAACTAATGCCACAAGCAGACAGAGCGTCCTGAAAGCCCATCAAACCCAAACCTACTGGACGATGCCGCTGATTGGCATTCTTGGCTTCATCGGTAGGATAAAAATTAATGTCAATGACGTTGTCGAGCATTCTGACCGCAGTGTTGACCGTGGCTTCAAGCTTTTCAAGATCCAGCTTTCCATCGGTAACATGATTAAGCATGTTAATCGAACCGAGATTGCAAACCGCAGTTTCATCCGCAGATGTGTTCAACAAAATCTCTGTGCAAAGATTACTGCTGTGCACAACGCCCGAATGATCCTGTGGAGAACGAATATTCGATGGATCCTTAAACGTGATCCAAGGATGCCCAGTCTCAAAGACCCGCGTTAGCATCTTTCGCCACAAATCAACCGCCGGAACTTTCCGAGTCAGCTTGAGTTTTCCTTCGGCCGCCATCTCTTCGTATTGCTCGTACCGCTCTTCAAAGGCCTTTCCATAAAGATCGTGAAGATCGGGGGTTTCATCAGGACTGAATAGAGTCCAGTCCTTTTTCTCCGTAACACGCTTCATGAATAAATCAGGGATCCAGTTCGCCGTGTGCATATCATGAGTTCGTCGACGCTCATCTCCAGTGTTCTTGCGGAGATCGAGAAACTCTTCGACATCGAGGTGCCACGATTCGAGGTAGGAGCAAACAGCGCCTTTTCGCTTGCCACCCTGATTCACCGCCACAGCGGTGTCACTGACAACCTTCAGAAATGGAATCACTCCCTGGCTCTGACCGTTGGTCCCTTTAATATGAGAATTCGTTGCCCGAATGTTCGTCCAGTCGTTCCCAAGACCGCCAGCCCATTTTGAAAGCTTAGCATTATCACCAATTGCTTTAAAAATACTGTCCAGGTCGTCCGTTACCGTACTCAGATAACAAGAACTTAACTGAGGATGCAAAGTCCCGGAGTTGAATAGTGTCGGCGTAGCGGAAGTAAAACGAAACGTCGAAAGAATGTTGTAAAACTCAATCGCCCGCGCCGTCTTGTTCTCTTCCTGAATTGCCAAACCCATGGCAACACGCATCCAGAAATATTGCGGTGCCTCGAAACGACGTCCGTCAATGTGCAGTAAGTAACGGTCGTAAATCGTTTGAAGGCCTAAATACGGGAACAATGCGTCACGCTCAGCATCAATCGCACTCGCCAACTCTTTAAGATCAAACGTCGCAAGATCTGGTGAAATCCGCAGAGCATCAATTCCTGTTTGAATAAATTCTCCAAACTTCTCTTGATACAAATCCTTCAAATCACCACTCGCTGCGGACTTACCCAGCGACTCGCGGTAAATAATATTCAGAACTAAACGCCCGGCAACCGTATCGTATTCCGGGTCCTTCTCAATCCGTGCTCGAGCAGCCAACACCATCGAGCGGCCAATCTCGCGAGGAGTAATCCCATTGAAAAACTGCTTCTCAACTTCTTCCAAAAGCTCGCCCGAAGAGCAAGTTTCGTTTAGACCGTCGCACGCACTGTCGACTTGACTGCGCAATCGCTCAAAATCAAGATTCTCAAGTTGACCATCCCGGTTCACCATCGTACCTGGGAATGGATCCGCACTTTCCATTCGCTCTTCCGCACGCAACTGACGGATCTTATTGTGTTCAGCACGGTAAAGAATGTATCGGCGAGCTACCGAAAAATACTCCTGCTTCATCAGTTGACGTTCGACAACGTCCTGAATGTGCTCCACGGTAACACCCGTGTCGGTCAATGCCGCTTCCTGAACCTCTGAAACAACCGATTCGGTAATTGCATCAGCAACTTGCATCTGCTTTTCATCGAGTTGGCTGGTCTCTGTAAGCTTGTGTTCTGCACAGAACGCTTTTTGAATCGCTCTGGTAATCAGTCCCGGTTCAAATGTCAGTACTCGCCCATCTCGCTTCCTGACGTTCATCTCCTGAGTCGTCTTCAACATTCCATCGTACTCCCGTTAGCTATTTGTCCATGACTTGCCGAGCATTTCCCAAGCTCGATCTGTCTCTATTTGCCAAACCAACGCCGGAAGAAAATCCAAAGATCTCTTCCTTCGAACCTATTCAGAACAATCCAATTGATCCAAAACTCGCAACATTGGTTACTCACGGAGTAACATCGTAAAAACGAATGACACGTTTGGTCATCCCACAGAAATCAATCCATCAATTCCAAAAAGAGTTCGGAGTCTCCATCTCCGTCTACTTTTTTGCCTCCCCCACCTAACGAAAAGTGGAAGATTTTCCTCGTGGTTTATGATTTCGCGAAGATCCGCTTCGTCTTCCCGATACAAACTCCATTTATCCGCCACAGCAGCACTGAGCCCACAAGACCCTGTTTCGCTTTTGACTCCCCAAAACACTCAAATCAACGATTTTTTTGGCCATTTTGGGAGCCCAATCAAAAACTGCCTTTAAGTGGCGGGAACCCAATATATCGACGTTTGGGATTCTGTCAACACAAAATGTTGTGCTTTATTGTGCTTGCAGTTGTATCGATCAGGGAGAGATTAGACTTCACAAAATTCTAAATCATTGGAGAAGATATTCGTTTAACACGGCTTTTTCCAAGGTCCTTGACAATTTCCAAAACCGCTATATCTGGTGCCAGCAATTAATTGCTAGCACCTAAAATCAAGCATACTTTTTGCTACCCGGATTCCTCCCAAATTCATCCGTAATGGAATTCCACCGATCGGAGCAAGACGCTAGTCTTTTTTCCGACGCGGACGCACCAGAAATAAATCCCTCGTGACATTTTGCGAATCGAAACAACCTGACAGCATCCGCACTAAAAGCTTGCAAACCGTTCGCCAATCTTTCAAGATTTAAGCTCGCTTAACGTTCGTGAAGCGAAAAAAGACTACTCCATTTTTAATGCCAATGCCTTTTAGCCCCATTCAAAAAAATCTCTCGACGATTGTGCGGCACCGTCAATTTTCGCCGGATGCTCGCGCCCGCGCGACCGAAGCCGTCTATCAATACATGCGGACCAATGCCCGTAGCATTGACCGCGGCAATTTCAGCAATTTGTGTAGTTCCGACCTGGGCCTCCTCTTTCAAATCAATGATGAATATTTTTTTGAAGGCGAGGTCGCAAAACTTTGCGAACGCACCGCCCACCGGCCACTGTCGTTTCGACTCTCTACACGCATGACTTCCGCGGGTGGAATGACGACGATGCAAACCTCAAAGATCCGGAGAAAATCGCAAGTCGATTTCGAGATCGCAATCGCGACAACGCCTCTTTTTGCTTCTTTTCGAGACGAGGAAAATGCGATCGTCAGCGGAATTCAATGCAACGATCGCTTGGAAGCACTGCAAAGAATTATGGAACACGAAATGGTCCACTTGATTGAAATGCTCTTATGGACCAACTCAAACTGCTCAGCCAATCCATTTAAGAGCATTGTACGTCGATTTTTTGGACACACCGAGTCAAAGCATCAATTGCTAACCCCCAGAGACCTAGCGAAGAAGAAATTGGGCATCTCCCCTGGAGACCAGGTTCAGTTTCATGCTGACGGATTAATCATTCAGGGACACGTCAATCGCATCACTAAGCGAGCCACCGTGCTCGTTCCGCACGCCCGCGGACACCGGTATGACGACGGTAAGAAATACAAGAAGTATTACGTCCCCTTAAATCGACTAAGGCGGGCCTCGTAACTCAAGTTGCTCGAATCAAACACAACGGGCCTAACCGCACGAAAAAAGCCGAGCGAATAAACGTCACTCGGCTTATCGAATTGAATTTCTCTTCACTTGGCAGAGATCAAGGAGTCACTGGCGAGACAGGTGTTGCCCCCCCGTCACCAGCAAGTGCGATGACGCCCACCGTCAAACCGCCGATGGCGACCAAACGACCGACCCCTCGTCCGCCAACGCCGCCTCCCAAACCGCCGCCGCCAAATCGGCCGCCGCCACAAGAAGGAGCGGGAGAACAGCAGGAATCTGCAACCGGGCCACAACTACCGCATGCTCCACCGCAAGCGATCGACTGACCGATATATTCGATAGGAGCACTCTCGTAAACGAACTCTTCTTCAACGGCAACCTCAGGAGCCAAGTCCTGTCTAGCCGCCACGTAAACGACCAAACTCTCGCCGTAGTTGGGTAGCGCCTTACCTGCAGTCGACACAAAGCTTCCTTCGAGTGCTTGATCAACAGCCTCGACGGCTTCAAACCCAACGACCGCAGCTTTATTTGCACCCGCAGCAACTAAGCCGTAAACCCCAGGTTGAACATCGGGAACGACGTACTCTCCATTGTCTCCACTGATCACGCTGGCTACAGAGACACCGTCTTTGAGAATATCGATTTGCATTTTAGCAATTCCATTCCCATCCAAATCCAGTACTTTGCCGATTAAATTACCATCCATCACGACGACACGATTGACTCCCGCTTCGGATAGCTCGGCATCACCGGCTTCCGCCTGAATAGCTTCCGCTTGAATTTTTTTGCTGATCAAACGATCGACAGCTTTGACTTCCGGTACAGCAGCAACTTCGACCACATCTGAGAGTTGACCAGTTGCATCCGATAAAACTCGAATACTGTAGGCGGCATATCCGTTCTCTCCGGAGGCGATGAACGAGTAAACGCCTTCTGGAATGTCATTAACACTGAAAACACCGTCCGAATCCGTCTTTCCCTGCCGAACCGTCTTTCCGTTTTTGACAAACCGAACGACAAGATCTGAAAGTCCGCGATCGGCCTGATCAGCAGCGAAGGAAACAACTCGCCCGTCGACACCACCAATTCGGTTCAAAGCGACGGTGTGACACCGTTCAACACCGATGTTCGACAGCTCGGACACTACTGGAGTGACTTCTAGGCTAATCGGAGTCGCATTTGCGATTCGCTGGTGTGCCGAGACGGCCGCTGTCACCGCCAAAGGCAGGGCGACCAAGGCGAAACCGTACTTCGTAATATTCCAAAAATTGCTCATGTTTTTACCGTTCTAAGCTGCTCATTCAGTGGTGTTTTGTTGCGTTTTCACAACGCAACGCGCGGCATCCGCCCAAATCTAGGCATAATAACCGATACAATCTGACTTAAGAATAGTCAGACTCGAACTCACAGTCAAGGAGTTTTCTATTTGAAAATAAAAAACATAGGCAAGCTACATGTGAATTAAGAACTTGCAAAATAAATCTGCAAAATCAACGTTGTCGCTTTGAAATCACCCCAACTTCCGGGGAACTAGCGGACGCATACCGAGACATTGGAATTCGACCACTTTGGTAAGCCAATCGCCCCGCTTTTACGCCATATTTCATCGCCTCAGCCATTCGGATCGGGGCTGCCGCCCGCGCCACGGCGGTATTTAATAAAACCGCATCAAAACCCAATTCCATCGCAACAGCAACATCGCTTGCTGTCCCCACCCCGGCGTCAATAATAACCGGGTAATCTGGATCCCCTTGTTTGAGGTCCTCGAGGATGATCTGCAGGCTATTTCGATTAATAACCCCCAGCCCGGAACCGATCGGACTTCCCGCGGGCATCACGCTCGTTGCGCCAGCGTCTTTGAGCCGTCGAGCAACAATAGGATCATCGCTCGAATAACAAAGCACTTGAAAGCCCTCTTTGACCAAAGTTTCCGTCGCCTTGAGCAGTTCTATTGGGTCCGGCAGGAGCGAACGACTGTCACCGAGCACTTCCAGCTTCACCCAGTCGGCACCCGGATTTTCTAATCCTCGAAGTATCTCACGGCCCATTTTCGCGCATCTCACAGCCGTTTCTGCGTCGTAACAGCCGGCGGTGTTGGGCAAGAGTATCAATCGGGGATCGACGAAGTCCAGGATGTTACGCCCAGAACTGTCATGCAATCGCTCGCGACGAACCGCAATCGTAACGCACTGGGTTTCAGCCACCTCAAACGACTCACGCATCACTTCAAACGAGTCGTATTTTCCGGATCCCAAAATCAAACGGCTCTGAAACGTGTGGCCGGCAATGCAAAATTCATCGACGCCAGGAGTTCCCTCTAAAGGCTGGCTCGACTCTTCCAAAATTGAATCTGTCACGTTAGCCACCTCCCACTAAGGTAACAATTTCTAAAATATCCCCGTCCTTAACCTCAACCTGGGAATGAGTATCGCGGGGTTGTATTTCTTGGTTAATTTCAACGGCAATCGCTCGCGAGGTCATCCCGAGTGAATCGAGTAATTCCACGAGCGTCAGCCCTTCAGCACAGAGCTGTTTTTTACCATTGATTGTCACATCTATCACGTTGCAAGCTATCCGTTTTTTAAAATGAGAAGAAAACCTTTGAGGTCGATTCCCAAAATCCTGAACTCGTCCCCTGCCCCACTTTTCACGCAAGGTTCGACGATTCGCGTTAAAAGCCTACGCGAAAAACAGGCTTAAAATATCAATTTCAAGCTTCAATTTAGAAGCTTTCGGCCATATCTCGAGCGTGGTAACTACTCCGGACAAATGGGCCGCTGGCGACTTTCTTGAAGCCCATACTCTTCGCTTTCTCACCTAACATCGCGAATTCCTCCGGGGGAATGTAGCGAACCACCGGTAAATACCGATCCAGAGAAGGCTGGAGGTACTGACCTAACGTTAGAAAATCGCAGCCAACATCGAGAAGATCCGAAAGGACTTCATAAATCTCCTCGTGTGTCTCCCCGAGACCCAGCATCAATCCACTCTTTGTTTTTATCCCCGGATCTACTTCTTTTACACGCTCGAGCAAGCCAAGCGTCCAGCGGTAATCCGATTTTGGGCCTCGAACACGCCGGTACAAACGAGGAACCGTCTCTGTATTGTGATTAAAGACCTCGGGCGCCGATTCAATCACGCGATCCAACGCAGGTTTATTATGGACAAAATCAGGGGTCAACACTTCCACCGTTGCCCCTGTCTTTTCTCTCACGGCAACAACACACTGGTAGAAATGATCCGCTCCACCATCGGGTAGGTCGTCACGAGTTACCGAAGTAATCACGACGTGCTTCAATCCGAGACGATGAGCCGCTTCCGCCACCCGTCCGGGCTCGTCCAACTCCAAAGCACCGGGACGACCACGCTCTACAGCGCAAAAACCACAGGGACGCGTGCAAGTTTTTCCGAGAATCATAAAGGTTGCCGTTTGCTGAGAATAACACTCCATCCGATTGGGACACTTCGCGTTATCACAGACCGTTTCCAGATTGAGCTCATCAAGCAGCTTGGCCGTCGCCCCGACGTTGTTTCCTTTGGGAATCTGACGCTTCAGCCATTTCGGCAATCTCGCGGATGATTGAGTCGCACTCCCCCCCATTGAGCCGCACGATCCACCACCACAAGATCCACCCTCGGTTGAATTGCCACCGTTGATTACGGGTAAACCACTCATTACAAACCTCTACTCTTAAAAACACAAACACAGGATTGGGTAGGCCGATCTCGACTAGCCCTCGGTTCTCGCCGACCTTGCCGAAGAACTGTCTCGACCGCGGTAATATCCGTCCAAGCCCGCTCATATATAACGCTTCGACGAAGAAAGCTCGCTTCGAGCGAACCTGCTAGGAAGGCTTTTGTTTCACGAATTTGCTATTTCTAGCAGCCTCAGTCTAGGCTTTGCCGTGTTTTTTCGCCAGATGCTAAATTCGCCCCCTTTCTTACGTGTTTTCACCGCGATACCGCAAACACGGACTCTGGCAGCCCCCCACCGGAGAAGCGTCGATCAACATTGCCAGGGCGGAACGGGGGAGCTCTCCAGCGGTCGCCAACTCCGTTTCCCGGCAAGCTGAATTCGATAGTGTGTACCTCTCTCAATTTCTGGTGTAGATTTCAATTACCTCATCCACCAGCGAATTGCCATGGCCGCTCAAAAAAAGAACAAAAAGAAAACAAAAAAGAAGAGCGCCGACGACCAAAGTCAGGTCATTTGTGAGAATCGCAAAGCTCGCCATAAATACGAGATACTCCAGCAAGTTGAATGCGGAGTTATGCTCATTGGCAGCGAAGTTAAGAGTCTCCGGGAAGGAAACATCTCCCTCAATGAAGCTTACGTACGTGTCGAGAATCGCGAACTTTGGTTAATCGGTGCTGATATCGCCGAGTACAGGCAAGCCAGTTTTTGGAATCACAAACCCAAACGGTCGCGGAAACTGCTGGTGCATCGGCGAGAGTTGGACAAACTTTCAACCAAGGCTTTTGAAAAAGGGCTAACGTTAATTCCGCTTCGAATGTATTTCAACGCCCGCGGCATTGTGAAAGTCATGGTCGCGGTCGGTCGCGGCAAAAACCTGCATGACAAACGTCAAACGCTCAAGGATGCAGATAACAAACGGAGACTCAGTCGCGAAATCCGCGACCGCAACCGATAAATCGGCGGGAAAATATCAACGTTATTGAATTTAAAGAGAACGAAAGACCTATTCTGGGCGTAACCCGTTTTAGCAGGTAGGATTTTATAATCAGCAAGCGTCAAACGGAATAAGCGATACTCCCCCACACCTGACAAAACGCAATCCCCTAACTCCCTTGTTTGGTGGAAACCGCAACTCTCAAACCTTCAAAATCATTCTGAATGCTTAAGCTCCATCAAATCAAAAAAAGCTTCGCTCAACCGGACAAAAAACGGGTGCCAATCCTGGACATTCCCGAGTTTGAAATTGCCGCGGGTGAGCAAGTCATCCTCATCGGCCCCAGCGGGTGTGGGAAGACAACCATGCTCCACACGATCGCCGGAATCACTCAGCCCGATTCAGGGAAAGTGTTTCTCGATGATGTCGAATTAACGCGCTACTCAGAATCCGCCCGGGATCGAATTCGCGCAGATAAACTCGGCTATGTTTTTCAAACCTTTAACTTGCTGCCCGGCTTCTCCGCTTACGAAAATGTCATCTTAGGTATGACTTTCGCAAGCAAAAAAAGATCTCCCGAACGCGCAAAGTCGCTACTGGAACGCGTTGGATTGGGCCATCGCATTAATAACAAACCACATCAGTTATCCGTTGGCGAACAACAGCGGGTCGCCGTGGCACGCGCACTTGCCAACCGCCCCTCGCTGCTTCTGGCCGACGAACCTACCGCAAACGTTGACCCGGGGAATCAGCAACAGATTATCGACCTGATCAAATCAAGTTGTGAAACAGAAGAAATCGCTCTTCTGATGGTGACACACTCGATGGAGGTCGCAGAACAATTTGAACGTGTCGAACGACTTGAACAGCTGAATTTGGTTGTCGGTGACGCCAAAGCAAAACCACCGGAAGACACAACGACTCCGCAACCCACTCCGTAAGTCCCTCAGCTTTAAGATCAAGCAGTATGAATTCATTTAAGATCGCATGGCGGAGTATCCAACAACGTGGCTTTGGCTCACTTCTGACCATTGTCTCAATGAGCCTCGGTGTCACGATGGTCGTGGCCGTCCTCACGATCCACGGAGTCGTTTCACAGTCCTTTCGAGCCAACAACAGTTTTGGCTACAACATTATCGTGGGTGCCCGCGGAGGCGGACTCCAGCTGACCCTCAACTCAGTCTACTACCTGAGCAAACCCGTCGAGAATATTCCTTACGAATATTATCTGGCCTTTTGCGACAAGGAAACGCGAGGCAAAGACCTCAAGAATTCAATTGCCTACCATGCCAAGCAAACCGTAGATGAAACGATGGCACTAACCTCGCCGACCCTGCCGGGCTCCGTTGGCATCGGCGGCGCACTGACAGACGCCCTACTCAAGGACGCCTTTGATTTCCAGCAAACGTCGGCAATGAAACTCAACGAGCGTGGATTGTATAAACGCTACACCCACATTGCAGTGCCATTGTGCCAAGGGGATTACTACGTCGACCCGGAAACCCAACTCGCTTTTCGGTGTGTCGGAACTACACCCAATTTCTTTACTGACCTGGTTCTCGACATCGACTCGGATAAAAAATTCCAATTTGCCGAAGGAAGAAATTTTGTCGAGAAGAGCGAAGAAAATGGCCTCTTTGAATGCGTCGTTGGCTCGATCGTCGCCGATCGATGTGACATTAAAATTGGCGATAAATTGCAAGCCACTCATGGCGATCCAAACAGCAGCAGTGCCCATATTCACGAACAAGACTACACCGTTGTTGGAATTATCGAGGGCACCGGCACGCCCAATGACCGAGTCGTCTTTTTGAATATGGAAGGATTCTTCCTCATGGAGGATCACGCCAAGACAATTGAAAAGGATGGTGTTCTTAAAACCGAAGACGATCTCAACGAAGAAACGCAAGAAGAGGTTATGCTTGACCCGTTAGACGATTCATTTTTTGATGATGAGGGAGACGTGCCTGAAATCACCGACGACGCGACTGCCGCCTCGACAGCCAACTCCAATCCGGAAACCCCTGCCCTCTCGGAAGAAGATGAGTTCGCCAGAAAACAAAATGCAACCAGGATCCCGCTGCCGATCGAACAACGAGAGGTTACCTCAATTTTAGTTCGCACTTCTCTCAGTGATGAAGTTGGCGCCATCGGCTATTTTCTACCCGGACAAATCAACGAAGGCGATCTCGAAACAACACTCGATTGGACGGCCTACCGCCCCGAGCGATCGCAAAAAGCAGCCCAGGCCGTGAACCCCGTCATGGAGGTAGCCTCTCTATTTCAAGTATTCGTCGACCCAATCCGATGGCTCCTGCTGGGACTTACCTGCATGATCTGTATCGTTTCCGCACTCAGCATTCTCGTTGGAATCTACAATTCCATGAACCAAAGGAAACACGAAATCGCCGTGATGCGGGCTCTCGGTGCCAACCGAACACGGGTCATGAGTATTATCCTCTGCGAGTCGGTACTGCTAGCATTGATGGGGGGATTACTCGGCTGGTTCCTCGGCCACGGCCTTAATGGCCTCCTCGGACCGAATGTAGAAAACTCGACGGGAGTCCCGTTAGGCTTTTTCGATTTCGCCCCTGCCGTCGACATTTCAGTGCTAACTCTCGGTTTTATCCCCGATAGCCTCATTAACAGCGCAGTTTCTCCGGAATTGCTCGTGATCCCCGGCTTGATGCTGCTCGCTGTTCTCGTCGGAATCTATCCGGCAATCTCAGCCTACCGAACTGATGTCTCTAAATCCCTTGGGAAATAGCAATGTCCCAAATCTCGGTAAAATCCCTCACTTTTTGAGGGATTTTAACATATCTTTCCCATAGCTCGTTTTCTTTTTTTTGCCAAAACCGATACGATGAGTCGTGCGTAGAAGGGCGGAAACCAGTTTGTGAGTGCCGGGCGGAAACATCAACCTTCCCGTCTCGCAACAAAACTCAACTAACCACGAAAAACTTAATTCGTTTTATGTTCAAGAGAAACCACAGAATGCTTCGTTCTATGATCGGAATCGCCAGCCTATTGTTGGCAATTGCGGTGCTTAACGTCCCTCGTGGGGTCGCAGCCAACAACAACGTGGCGAGCCGATCTCTGACTGCCTGCCCGTTCTGTTCCGCAGTGGCAATGACGTTCTCTGATCAACTCAATTCAAATGACATCGCCGTTGTCGCTAAACTCATTGAAATCCCTCCTCCCAGCGATGACCCCAACGCAGATTTCCCCAAAGCCGAATTCGAGATCGAGCAGGTCTTAAAAGGCAAAAAATTCGTGGGTGAATCGATGACTTTCAAAACCCAACTGGTCGGGAACTACCCTATTGGTCAAAAATTTTTAGTGATGGGAGTCGACCCACCGAAGGTCTCGTGGACAACCCCCATGAAAGCTACTGACCGGGTCTTTAAATACCTGTCAGACATCCAAACACTCCCGGAAAAAGGTCCGGAACGATTAATTTTTTTCCAAGACTTCTTTGAGGATAAAGAATCGGTTCTGGCATTCGACGCCTACGATGAATTTGCTCAGGCTCCCTACGAAGACCTGATCGCGATGAAGGATCAGATGGATCGCGAAAAAATTATCGGCTGGATAAACAACCCGGAAACTTCGGTTAGCCGACGCCGCTTGTACTTCACCATGCTCGGCGTCTGCGGGAAACCTGAAGACACCAAACTGCTCGAAGACCTCATCAATTCCGGTAGCCGCAAAAAGAGAGCGGGGCTCGATGCCCTGATCGCATGCTATCTAACCCTCAAAGGGGAAGCCGGAGTCGACTTGATTGAAAAGACATTTCTAGAAGACCAAGAGGTCGATTACGTCGACACGCTTGCCGCCGTTTCAGCCCTCCGCTTTCACGGCACCGAGGTCGAGGTGATTCCCAAGAAACGAATTGTTGTCGCGATTCGCCACCTCCTCGACCGCCCCAAGATGGCAGACATGATCATCCCGGATCTTGCTCGCTGGAAAGACTGGTCGGTAATGGAGCGACTGGTTCAAATGTTCAAAGATGCGGATTCTGATTCCAACTGGTTACGTGTGCCTGTAATCACTTATTTGCGGGCATGCCCCAAACCCGAAGCCAAACAATACATCGAAGAACTTCGAAAGATTGACCCTGAATCCGTTCAGCGTGCCGACTTTTTTCTAGGTGTTGGTGACAGTGATGACGATTGGGACAACGAAGAAGAGAAAGATACTGAAACCCCCTCAGAAGAGGAGCCTGAAAAGAAAACGTCTGAACCTTCGAAGTCCAACCTGCCGATTTCTGAATTCCAATCGAACACCTTTGCATCGCAAGTCGTGAGAAAAATTCCGCTTCCACAGGAACCTGTCAAAACCTCGATAACCAGCACATTCGCAACACCGGCAGATGCTTTAGCGGAGGAAATTGACTATCCAATCACGACAATCACCGAAACCCAAACCCTTTTGATCGCCCCCCCTGAGGACATTGAATTAGTCAAAGCTCCCGCCCCTTTGAACCCTCCCCGCGAAGCGTTCGTAACACAAGGACAAGACGTTACGATCTCAGGTTCAGAATCTGGTCAGCCCACCGCGACCGTCGCGGCGGTCGTCACTCCAAACTTGACTTGGCAAATCCTGTTAATTCCTTTGGCATTCTCCATTGCGATATTCATTTTGCTCTGGACAGTAGTCAACGGATGGTTTGAGCGGTTGATTTTTTAGTCTCGCGCGTGCTCGAGATAACGAATTGCCGTTAAAAACGGAATTAGTCGGTTGATTGCTTGCGGCAACTTGCGGAACTGGCTCATTTGCCCCCAACCTCAGGTCAATTTGAATTACCATGGTTGAATATCCGACAATCTGGTCGGTAGCAATCTAGCGTCTTCAAGCCTTGAACTAACTGATCCCTTTATAGTGTTTGTTTATTTGCGACCATGCAAGAAAATCATCCCGAAATTTCGGCTCAACAACCTGTTAACGAATTCGAATACCGGTCGATTAGCAAGGCTGCAGTCGCATCCTTTATTTTCGCAATCATGGGCGGATTAACTTTTTTAATGGCAGCCCACTTTGTGCTGCTGCCGTTTCTGGCAGCCGTCTTCGGACTGGTCGCTCTGGGAAACTTCCGACGCTTTCCTGAAGAATTGTCGGGGTTACTAATTGGAAAAATTGGCTTTATCGCAGGGCTCGTCCTTACCGTCTCAGGCTTGATCTTTCATGTTTACGATTACGCAACCGAGGTTCCCGATGGCTACCTCAGGATTTCTTACGGCGACCTACGACCCAACATTAAGACGGCTCTGCCTTTTTCTGAAAAGGCAGTCAAATATGACGGGAACAAAGTCTTCCTAAAAGGCTATGTTCGCCCTGGAGCCAAGCGAACCAAACTCAAAAATTTCATCCTGGTTGGCGATTTTGGAGACTGCTGTTTTGGTGGCAATCCAAAAATCACGGAAGTCGTCGCGATTAAGATAATCGGGGATGAAACCGTCGACCATAACTATTCTCTACGTAAAATTGCGGGAACTTTCCGACTCAATCAGGCCACAAAACAGACTTCAGAAGACGACGTCCCTCGGGTATACTATGAAATCGAGGCAGACCAGATCCGCTGACCAATCGAATCTCTTCATCGGTTGTCGAACTTGCCTTAAATTTTTATTAAGTCAAATCCAGGCAGTCCATCATGAAAAGTAACTTCTCTGTTATTCTGCTCTTAACCAGCATTTGCTTTTTATGGCCTGACAGCCAATCCCCAACTGAGGCGCAGGAAACCACCACCTCGGCTAAGCCAGCCCAGAAGGAAACCAACGCCCAAACCAAAACTCAGGCCGTCAAGAAGAAATTTGACTTAACTTTCGACGATCTCAAATTTGAGATGGAAAAAGGAAGTCCTTTCAACCGCAAACTCCTGACGCCCAAAATTAATGGATATCACAATTCCACGGTCAAACTTCGCGGCTATATCAGACCCAGTTTCACTCAGAGCGGCCTCTCAAAATTCATCTTTGTGAGAGACAATAAGGAATGTTGTTTTGGCCCCGGCGCAGCAATTTTCGATTGCGTGCTGGTGCGTCTTGAAGCAGGCCTCGAAACCGACTTCACCGTCCGTCCAATCTCAATCGAAGGAAAATTTTCTTTGAAAGAATACAAAGGACCTGATGGAAACGTGTGGTCCATCTACCGAATGACCGATGCCAAGGTTAAATAACCTCCAATCCGCAGCAATTCTCTGACACCTATCAGGCTCTCTGAGGCACTTTTGAGAAGCCAATCTTCTATTTAAGCCGGTTTTGATTCAACGCTCCAGTTGATACAATTCGAACTTAATTTTCATTCCAAATCGATGAGTGACAGAATAACATGGCGTTTTCGGATTGGGTTAATCGACGGATTTTTACAACCGTCCATGGCAACAACCTCGTTTACAATACGTGCTGGGAAGATCCTCGACTTGACCGGGTAGCACTCGACATAGGTCCAGATGACAACGTCTTAGTCATCACATCTGCCGGCTGCAATTCACTTGACTACGCACTCGCCGAACCCAATCACGTCAATGCGGTTGACATGAATCCGCGACAGAATGCGCTGCTCGATCTCAAGATGAGTGCAATTCGGAATCTTGAATTCGATGATTTCTTCAAAATGTTTGGCGAAGGTCGACTCCCCGGTGCCAGAAAAATATATGAGCAAAAGCTTCGCCAGAGTTTACCCGCCTGGTCGCAGTCGTTCTGGGATAAAAAAATAAAATGGTTCGATCATCGAAAAAAGTCATTTTACTATCGGGGAACTTCCGGCACCGTTGCCAGGATTATCTGTGCGTATACCGATAATGTGATTCGGGTTCGCCCTCACCTCGATGCATTGCTGAATGCAGAAACCATCGAAGAGCAACGAGAGATTTACGAAAACCATCTTCAGAAGAAGTTTTGGTCTAGCCTAATGAAATTCGCGATGAATCGCGACACGACCATGTCGATGCTAGGAGTTCCCAAAGCGCAGCGTAAACAGATTGAAACACAATACGAAGGTGGATTGGTTAAATTCATTCGCGACTGCATGGAAAGCGTATTTCTAGACCTGCCGCTCAAAGACAATTACTTTTGGCGGGTTTACATGAATGGCGCTTACACGCGGGAATGCTGCCCGGAATATCTGAAAGAAGATAACTTCGAAAAACTCAAAGGGGGACTCGTTGACAAAGTTTCCACCCACACCGATTCGGTACAAGGATTTCTTGAAAAACATGACGGCACCATTTCTCGCTACATTCTTCTCGACCATATGGACTGGCTGAGCGATCAATTTTTCCCACTTCTGGAATCGGAGTGGCAAGCGATTTTTGATCGTGCCGCCCCCAATGCTCGCGCGATCTGGCGGAGCGGTGGCTTACGAACTGATTTCATTGAACAGGTCCAAGTAAATCAGAATGGTAAAATCCAGCATATCAGTCCATCATTGAGTTACCACGAATCGCTGGCAAACGAACTCCATCAAAAAGATCGAGTCCATACTTACGGTAGTTTTTATATCGCCGATATAAAGGCCTAACAAAAGCCTAACTCTCCACGTTACTTTGCAATGATCTTCAACTGACAAACTAATTGAAGACCTTCCTTACCCCGGTACAATTCCATGGCGTTTATTTCTGACATGAAAGTCCTCTATCACATGCTGGTGAAGCCAGTCCGTGGTGACAATCATGCGGAGAGAATGGAAAGCTTCTACGGAGGTCAAGCCGCCGCTTACGATGATTTTCGCAAGCGACTGCTCAAAGGCCGTGAAGAATTATGGGGTGCCATTCCGCGACCAACGGAGGGGGTTTGGGTGGACATGGGTGGCGGGACAGGCGCCAATATCGAGAACCTGGCCAACGACATCGAGTCTTTGAAAAAAGTCTACGTCGTCGATCTCTCAGAATCATTATTAAAGGTCGCCACCGACCGTTTCACAGCTCGAGGATGGCAGAACGCCGAAGCAATCGCTGCCGATGCGACTAAGTTCCGCCCCGCCGAAGGCCAAGCGGATGTCGTGACGTTTTCCTACTCTTTGACGATGATTCCGGATTGGTTTTCGGCTATTGAAAACGCTCTCGCGATGCTGAAGCCGGGGGGCTACATTGGTGTTGTTGATTTTTATGTTGGAAGAAAACACCCGCCGGCAGACCTTCAGAAACAGGGCTGGCTTGCCAGATCTTTGTGGCAGCCATGGTTCGCAACGGACAATGTCTTTCCCTCTCCCGACCATCTACCCTTTCTACGCAGCCACTTTGAGCAAACTCACTTGATCGAGGCTCGAAATCGAATGCCGTACGTTCCACTTCTAAAAACGCCGTACTACCAGTTCATTGGGCGAAAGCCACTAAAAAATCCGTAACCGTCTTTTAAGCTCGAATCTCACTCGCTCGAACAACCATGTGGCGCACTCTCCTCACCGGCAAGCTAACCATCTCGATTTTGGCTTCGTGCTTCGTCGGCTACCTGTGTTTAATGCACCCTGCCAAACACGAGGTCGAAGCCTCAGAAACTGCCCGCTGGTACGCACTGGGTGTGTTTTTTTTCGTACTCGCAATCGCTCAAGTCACAGCGGTTGTCTTAATATCGAAACGAAAATAGCTGGCCAACCCGCGGTAACCTACCGCAAACGCTGGACGACTTTCTTCAATGCCGCTCCCATTTTCTCAACTTCGTCTAGCGTGTTGTATAAGTAGAAACTGGCCCGACAGCTTGCCTTGATTTCCAGATGCTTGTGAAGTGGCATTGCACAATGATGTCCCGCTCGGATCGCGATACCCTGCTGGTCCAGCAAAATTGAAATATCTTGCGAGGAAACTCCTTCAATCACAAAACTGACTAATCCCGCTCGGCAATCAGCCGCGGGGCCAAGAATCGTTGCCCCGTCGACTTCCATGATCAATTCATAAGCCCGTCGCACCAAAACCTGTTCGTGCTCGTCGACCTGAGCGACATCGATCGTTTCTAGGTATTCGATTGCGCTGCCAAGTCCGATCGCCTCGACAATGGGCGGTGTACCGGCTTCGAATCTGGCTGGCAATTCGCCCCACGTAAAACCGTCGGTTGTGACTTGATCAATCATACTCCCACCACCCATGAAGGGTTGCATTGACTCGAGAATCGACTGACGTCCCCAGAGGATCCCGACTCCCGATGGCCCCAGCATTTTATGTCCGCTGAAGGCAATAAAATCAGCCCCCCAGCTTTGAACATCCGTTTTATCATGCGGCACGGACTGGGCGGCGTCGACGACAACCAACGCACCAACATCTTTCGCCATTGAAGTCATTTCAGCGACCGGCGCCCGAGAACCAAGGACATTGGAAACCGATGCAAAGGATACAATTTTCGTTCGTGGACCCAGCAAAGCACGCATGTGTTCAAGATCCAGCTCTCCGGCATCTGTCAAATTCACAAATTTCACCACAGCACCGGTTCGTTCCGCCAACTGCTGCCACGGTACAATGTTGGAATGATGCTCGAGCATCGTCAATAATATTTCGTCTCCAGATTTCACGTTTGCATCGCCCCATGACCGGGCAATCAAATTGATGGATTCTGTTGTTCCAGAGGTAAAAATGACCTCGTTGCTGTGAGACGCGTTAATGAACCGCCGCACCGCGGTACGCGCCTGCTCGTACTGCGCAGACGATTGTTCACTTAACCAATGAATTCCTCGATGCACGTTCGCATAGGTGCGGACATAACAGTCATCCATTGCCTCAATCACCTGCCTGGGATGCTGTGTCGACGCGCCATTGTCGAAATAAACTAACGGCCGCTCTCGATGAATCGTCTGATTGAGAATCGGGAAATCTTCACGGATCTCAATCGGATCGAATGTTTTTTTCTGTTTTGCTTCCATTCGCTCAGTCTAACTCATCTCTGACAAACTCTTAACCCGTTACTCGAGAAACGCGGTACGACTTTTGGATAACCGCAGGTGCACCGCATTTCAGAACACCGTTCGTCAAAAATTGCCGCGATTACCTACTCAAACACCCCAACTGAGGTTCAATCGTTCAAAAAAGTGCCCCTCAGATTAGGCGGAGGCCGTCCTGGAGGCCCAATTGAGCTTAGACATTTCCGACAATGTCATTTGCAGAGCGTGAGTTCCCAGTTGACCGTCACCGCGCTCAACGACTCGATCGTAAAGTTCACAGGCAAGTTCCAATCCCGGGAGTTTTAACGACATCCGTTTCGATTCCTGCATCGCGATCCCAAGATCCTTGACAAAATGATCCACAAAAAATCCCGGATCAAATTGACCAGATACAATTCTCGGTGCGAGATTAGACAAAGCCCAACTGCCTGCTGCGCCACTACTGACAGATTTTAAAACTGTTTCGAGGTTCAGTCCCGATTGTTGCGCATAAAGCAGGGATTCACAAACCCCGATCATTCCGGCGGCGACTAAGATCTGATTTACAATCTTAGCGTGCTGTCCACACCCCGCCTCACCCTGCCGCACGTAAGTTTTTCCCATCGCTTTCCAACACGGTTCCAGTGCGGCAACTACGTCTGCGGCCCCTCCAATCATGATCGAAAGCGTACCCGACTTAGCGCCGATGTCTCCACCGGAAACTGGAGCGTCAACGGCGTGCACTTTCAGAGCTTGAGCAGCCTCTGCGATCTCAATCGCCAATTGTGGTTCGCTCGTTGTCATATCGACCACGATATTTCCGGGCTGACAACCTGCAAGCACACCTTGGTCACTTAGAAACACTTCGCGAACATCGCCCGGCATCCCAACAATTGAAAAAACGACATCACTGGCCTCAGCCACTTCCCTCGGTGAATCGCACCAACTCGCTCCGCCTGCGATTAAGTCCGCCGCCTTTTCACGCGTGCGGCTGTAAAGAGAAACCTGAAACCCTGCCTCCATTAGGTGTCGACACATACTGTGCCCCATAACACCCGTTCCAACCCAGCCGATTTTTTTAGTCTCAGGGGTAATTAACATTTTATTTTTAAATCTTGTTTAGAAATGGAAGGAGAAATCCTCATTGCTTCGATCGAAGCAGTCCCAACGACGACTAATTTAATAAATCATCGCCTGTCGCGATCGCATCACGAAACCTAAATCCAAGGATACTATCGGGCAATTAAACTCTCCCGATTAACAACCTCCTGATCGATTTAATCAAAATCAGGACGCCTAAGAACTTCCGCAAGGAGAATTGCATGCCCGACTGTCTTCGGGTTTTCCAACATCCGTCGCAACTGCTGAGCCATTGAAGCACCCGAATCCTCCATTGCAGCGGCAGAGAGGCTATCGGTTACGGAGGGAGTGTCATCAATCGCGGTCAAATCATGATCCAACCGCTGATGAATACTTGCGTCTACTTTATCGTGAACACTGGAAATTCGATCGCCAAGGTTTTCGGCATGAGTCGCAATGCTTGATGTATCAATATGACTACGAACATGTTCAGCGACGCTCTCTTCCCGAAGGTTTGGTCTTGGAGCAGGCTTTAACTTGGGTCGCTGCTGTTGGCGTTTTTGCACCCTCGGCTTTAACGGTCTAGCCCGAACAACCTCCGCCTCAACGATCTCCGGTTCCACGCGTCGAGGTTGAGCAGGTGGCGATTGCGGACGGGCAACAGGCCTGCGGCTTTCCGGAGGCTTGCCTCCGCCGCCTTTCTGTTGCTGCCGGCGTTCCGCCGCTTTCCTTAAAAATTCTTCAATGTCTCGCGCCATGGCCGAGTCCGCTCCTCACCCGGGTTAGTTTGACGACGAATTTCCGCCCGACGAAATCGACTTACGCATTTCCGTATCGGCTTGGACGTTTCTTAATTTATAGTAATCGAGGATCCCCAGCTTTCCACCACGAAAGCTGTCCGCCATCGCTTTGGGAACTTCTGCCTGAGCCGAAACAAGCTTTGCTCGACTCTCTTCGATCGCAGCACTGTTCTCCTGCTCTTGCGCGACTGCCATGGCGCGGCGACCCTCTGCCCGAGCACGGGCAACACGAGTATCGGCTTCCGCTTGATCCGCTCGCAGACGAGCACCGATATTGTCGCCAACATCGATATCCGCAATATCAATCGACACAATTTCAAAGGCCGTTTGCGAATCCAGTCGACGAGCCAAGACCGCTTTGGAAATCATATCTGGATTTTCAAGCACTTCATTATGTGTCAGGGCCGAACCAATGGCACTCACGATCCCTTCACCCACCCTTGCGATAATCGTCTCTTCGGTCGCACCACCGATCAGCTGTTGCAAGTTAGACCGCACAGTGACTCGCGCCCGCACCTTTAGCTGAATACCGTCCTTGGCCACCGCATCCAACGATCTGCGAGAGGAACCTCTTGCAGGGCAATCAATCACACGGGGATAGACGCTTGTTTGAACCGCCTCCAAGACATTACGACCCGCAAGATCAATTGCAGTCGCTTCTCGAAAACTAAGATTAATCGTCTTCGCTTTGTTCGCAGCAATCAGAGCCCGTACCACCATCGGAACATTTCCACCGGCAAGATAGTGAGCTTCCAATGCCTTTGTCGTCATTTCCGGCTCATTGAGACGAGCCTGCACTGCCATGATCTTACTCGGCACAATGATACTCGCTTTTACTTTTCGGAATGACATTCCAACCAGGTCTACAAAAGAAACCCGGGCACCCGTGAAAAAAGACTGAATCCACCAGCGAAAGTAAGACAGAAAAAATATTGCAAAAATGAATAGAAAGAACAAGCCGAGCAGAATTGCAGCGATGCCCAAAACCTGGAGCGTGGTCAAATCATTTTGAGCGAGAACTAAATTACTGATCATAAGGTTGTTCACTAGCGTTGTTTCACTTTGTTTAAACGAGCCGACTGGGACATTCTAAAAGATTATCGCTGGCAAATGTAGAGTGCGAACAAAATAAGCTAGACATCGCTAAAACGCGCGTCTGCCCCCATTTTCCGACAATTTGAGGCCCACACTCAAAATTCTAATGAAAACCAGCAATTTCATGCGAGCTTCATTACAAAAATCAGAGACAAATTATAATTTCGTCCACGCTGCATTATTCTTCGAAGAATTGACCGCCGCTTCAATAAAGGCCATCCCTTCTACGCCGTCGAGTACCGTAGGAAAGTCATAGCCGTCAGGGCCAGAATAGGTTCCGTTTACTTCATCGGCAATCGCTTCCGCGGCACCCAAATACACATTCGCAAATGCCTCGATAAAAGCTTCTGGATGCCCGAACGGAAGACGGGTGTACTTACCACACACCTCTCCGTTATAGACGTTCCCTCGCCGATGAATTTGCCGAGGCTGCTCTGCAAATTTAACGACCAGCTCATTGGGATGCTCTTGATGCCATTCTAAAGAGGCCTCCGTGCCATAGACGCGAATGTTTAAATTGTTCTCATCTCCAGTCGAAATCTGAGACGCATACAACACACCTTTGGCGCCACCCTTGTATCGGATCAACAAATTTCCATCATCGTCCAGCGGACGGCCCGGAATAAAGGTCGTTAATTCCGCCGCCAATTCATCGATCTCAAGACCTGTGATGTAACGCGCCAGGTTTTCCGCATGAGAACCAATATCTCCCATACAATTGGATACTCCGGAAACCCCCGGATCCATCCGCCAATTCGAAATCGCTCCATCCTCTTCATCATTAAGCGCAGTAATCGCATACCCCTGAGGATACTCGGCGACGATTTTCAAAATCCGACCCAGCTTTCCATCGGCAACCATCGCCTTGGCTTCTTTGACCATCGGATAACCGGTGTAGTTATGCGTTAAGGCAAAAACCTTACCACTTGCTTCCACCACATTAGCCAACTGCACTCCCTGCTCGTGAGAAAAAGCCAGTGGCTTTTCGCAAATCACGTTGAAGCCAGCTTCTAAAAATGTTTTCGAAACTTCGTAATGGAGATCATTTCTGGCAACGATTGAAACAAAATCGATTCGTTCGTCTGCAGGTAAGGCCGACTCTTTTTCTGCCATTTCCTGATAGCTTGAATACACCCGCGAAGGAGCAAGCATGAAATCTTCACCCGAAAGCCGACTCTTTTCAGGATCCGAAGAAAACGCACCCGCAACCAACTGAATTTTTCCATCCAACGCTGCGGCCATCCGGTGCACGGACCCAATAAACGCACCGCGGCCACCGCCGACCATGCCCATGCGAAGTTTACGATTTAGCGACATTTTAGAACCTCGAATTTATCTGAATAATTAATTAAAAGACGGAAGAACCACTCGGCTGCTTTCAACCAGAGGCCTGGCTTTAAACTGCGATTGGCGTCCCCGAACTCGCCGAAGCGTAAATAGCATCGATCGTTCGCATCAAACGTAACGCTTGCTCAGGCGTATTCAATGGAGCTTCGGTTCCTTCGATGGCGCCGATGAAATTGGCAGCCGAGCGAATTCGCCCCATGTCCTCACACTCCTCGACTGCAATCGTCTTGTCGACTGACTGGCCATCTTCCTGAACGTAAATCTCACAGGTGTCAATTGCGGTCTCATCCAGACCGTCGGTCCCGAATAACCGCTCCACCTTGCCGCCACCTTTACTTCCCTGAAATACAACAGAAACCTCTTCCCGCTTAACCATCTCAGCCCAAGAGACCTGCAAGGAAAGAACTTGCCCGGTTTTAAACGTAACAAAGCCGTGTGCTGCCGCTTCAACATCGTTGACCCCGTCCGCGTTATCAGGGATGCCCCAGGGTCCCTTGAAATTTTTATCATCAATGAAGTCATTGAACGTCTGCCCAAGAACGAAGGCGGGTTCGGGGTACCCCATAAAGTGCATGGCAAGGTCAACCATGTGGAGCAGATCGATCAGAGGACCACCGCCCGAAAGCGCTTTGGTCGTAAACCAACCTCCAAACCCGGGAATACCGGTGCGTCGAATCCACTTTGCTTGGGCCGAATTGATCGTACCGAGAGAACCATCGCTCAGACGCTCCATCATCTGATAAGACTCTGGCCGGGCGCGATTGTTAAAATTAAACATTAATTTCTTCCCCGCCTTTTCAGCAGCGGCAATCATCAACTCAACCTCACCCGCATTTAACGCTGGCGGTTTTTCACAAAAAACATGCTTCCCCGCATTCAGACACTGAATTGCCAATGAAGCGTGAAACTTATTGGGAACGATGATACTGACGGCATCGGCGTCAGACTCAGCCAACATCGTCTCGACATCTGTGTAAATGTTTGGAATTTCCCATTCCCCAGCCGCAGTCGTGGCCGCGGCTTCATTCATATCGGCCAAAGCCACAATCGTCGCTCCCGCTTGCTTGAATCCGCCGGCATGGTACTGGAGCATTCCACCCGCTCCGATAATTGCAACTTTGGTCGACATACTTCGCTCTCTCTTAGATTTATTTTTTGGGAAACCAGCTTTTGAGAAATAGCGTTTTAACAGATTCTCGGCTGAATTTCACCAATCTCATCGGTGCCCCCAAAAAAACTCGCTCACCGGAGAATTTGCCGCTGTGAAACTCGCAATATAAATCTTGTAAATCAATGAAAACCCCATGGCCGCATTCGATCGCAAGACTCCTTCGATCCGGAGTCACTCAACCCGAAAAATTAACGAAAAAAACGGCCGATTCAAATGGAATCAGCCGTTGTTGAAATTTTACGGTTTGCTATTCGGTTTCAGTCAAAATGCCCAACTTAATAAATAAGCAACCTCGGTCAAACTGGCGCTAACTCAGTCAATCGCTTTAAGGCATCCAATAAGGCAATCATGTCGTTGCGACTGATCTCTTCCCACTCCTCGGCCTTATGTTTGATAATCGCGACTTTAAAATCGCTGGCAGCCTCCATTACATCGTCCGGTAAGTCGGTGAAAGACTCAAACGGTCGCACTTCATGTGGCGGTTCAACTGCTGATTCGGAGCTGGATTCTTCATCGAGCGTTGCCGTACTCGAAGACGAACTACCCTCCGGTCGCTCACCATCCCCCCAATCAGGGCCTTCGTGAACTGGACCTTCCATGTAGTCCCGGTCGTTATTACGAGCACTCTCAGAGAGAGCGAGGGATTGTGTTTCCTCTGCGGGCTCCGACACGACAATCTCAGAATCCATTGGCTCATTGCCAACCTTGCCGAGTGTTTCCCAACGTTGCTTTCGCATCCCGGAAACAGACCATTGATTCTGAACCACACCCTCGAGCCACATCTCTGCATCGTCCCACTCCAGCGCTGCGTAAAAGTGACTCCAGAAGACGCCATCGTATTCCCGATAGACGTGCCCGAATCGCTCGAATGTACGACGCAGACGACCAACATGTTGTGGTGTTACCCCGCCAACCAATTGGCTCCAAGCTTCATCAGAATAGTCTGTCACTGGCACGCCATTCGATTTCAAAGAATCGCGCCACTGGCAGATAATCTCACCCTTATCCCAGTTGGTCGTTGAAATCAGCTGATTCCACTGGCCAATAAACGGCTCTGACTTCGTCGTCGCGTTTTCGCTGACAACAACCTTGGATTCCTCAACGGCAAGGGCGGCTTCAGGTTGGTTTTCCATAGTCTGTTCTATCGTTTAGATGTTTGATCGGTTAATTAGATCGACATTCGAATCTTCTCTTGGAAAACAAAGCGTAACCGGATCAGCGGTGGTGAAAAGCCAAAAAAAGAAAAATCCAACAAGACATTTTTCGCCGCGAATCGAAATCGCCAGAAGCCAAGTTTGCACGGACTAAACTGCGCTTCTCAAGTTCCCCACGACAAGATTGTCAGATAAAGCTAAACGAATATGCAGATTAGCGCAGGGGTCCCGCGTCGTGGAAAACATGTTGAAGGATGCAACGAAGCGGTGCATCCGAGAGCCATTGCCAACGCCCTCGCGCAATTTGAAGAATCCGACTTGGGAAAATCGACTCACCCGACACTGGCGGAAGTTTCCAACGCTGGCGGTGGGTTCTAACGCTGACTGGCGCTTTGTAGGAGGAGCAAACACTCCATCGGTTCCCGATCCCCCTCCTCGTCACCTACCTTGAACCATCGATCTAACTCTTCGATCTCTCGAGAGATTGCAACCGCACTGCCTAACGCTACCGGTTGGAGTTGCAATGCCGAAGCATCCTCTTTCTCAACAGACCTCGAATTGCCAATTTCACGCGATTCCAATTGCCCCGGGATGGAAAATGCAGTGACGATGATGGATTCATGATCCGCAATTTCATTGATCGCACTCTGCATATTCCCTTGATGGCTGACAATGTGTATTGCCTCCATTCCCTGTTTCGCCTGAGGAATAAAATGAGCGCCGTCGGGCGCTTTACCCTTGGAGTCAACGATGCGTATTTCATGGCGGTTCAAAATAGCTTCGAGATCCGACAAAGTTGCATTCTGAATCAACAAGACTTGCTCGATGCCACGCGGCTTTGCCCGGGACGAGGTCGCGCCCGGAATGCGATTCGTAGTTCTCGGCAGCGAACTGTTTCTGGGCGCAAGGATCGGCTTGGCCTTCTCCTTCGGCCTCGCTGTAGAAGGGACTGCCGGTTGCTCGTTAACGACCACACCAGCCTGTTGGACTGGCCCGTCGCCTACCAAACTTGGAAAGACAAACAACGTCAGTAAAAGTAAAGCGGCCAAAGCGACGATTCCACTGATTCCGATCTTTTGGCTGTCCCAATTGGAAGCAACCACCGTCGGCCTCTGCGGTTTAGCCGTCCCCATCGCGTCAATTTTTGCTTGAACACCTGCGGTAAAATCAGCGCCCAACCCGTACTCAGGCAGTTGCCGGAGTGAGTCCCCCGTTTTTTGCCACTGGTCGAGCAATTCACCCAAATCCGAGTTTTCAGCCAGCATCGTTTCGATGTCAGCCCGCTCCGCTGGCTCCAACTCATTATCAAAATAGGCGGTCAACCGTCGCTCGACGTTCAGTCGTTCGAAATTGCCTTCGTTGGGATTGTCTTCGTTGGGATTGCCTGACATTGTTCTAATTCACCACGCGACCAAGTAATTTTGCACCGTCTCGCTTCATCGCCGTTTTAATCAATTGCCGTTTTAATCAATTGCCGTTTTAATCAATTGCCGTTTTAATCAATTGCTTTTTCTAGAAGCTCACGCAAGCGAATTCTCGCTCGATGCAATCGACTTCGCACTGTACCGACTGGCAATTCCAGAATTTCAGCGATTGCATCGTAATCAAGTTCTTCCATCTCTCTTAAAACTAAAATCGAACGGTGTTCGCTCGAAAGCCGGTCAAGCGCTTCATACAACTGAACCGCTTCTTCCTGTTTTTCAATTGAATCATTCGGCAATGGCCCGTTGTCTGGAATTGCCAAGCGTATTCTGGCATCGTCACCGTCAAGGGATATGCCACGTTTTCTTCGACGCAACCTCGTAATCGCCACGTTGTAAGCAATCCGGTATAGCCAAGTAAAAAAAGCACTTTTACCCTGAAAAGAATCCAGCTTGGAGAAGGCCAACACAAAAGCATCCTGGACCACGTCTTCCGCTTCGGACTCGTTTCGAAGGATCTGAACCATGCCGTTATAAAGGCGGTCTTGGTATTTTTTAACCAAAAAACCAAAGGACTCGGTATCCCCGTCGATAGTTCGACAGATCCACTCGCGATCCTCGTGTTTTGCCCTCGGATTGTTCATCGCTTTGACTTTAAAAGCACTGTTTTAGTTCCCAAAAAACAGTAAACAGATGGTGATTGTCATCAATGCCAGCTATCACTACGGAAATTGTAGCTAATTTTACCAATAAAATCCGAGATTTAAGCAGGCAAAACTGGCTTTGCGGTAGGTCGCCTCGCAAAGGCGAGCAGGGAAATACCAAGAATAATCATGGCAACACTAATTAATTGAGAAATCGTTAGCCCAGTGCCAAGCTGACCTTTTTCGTCGATACGAATCAATTCCATCAAAAATCGGCCGATCGAATAGAGAATCAACATCAAAGCAAACACTTCTCCATCGTATTTTCTAACCGTCCAGTAAAACCACAGGACAAGGCATAAAAGAAAGGCATTGATCGCACTGTAGATTTGTGTTGGATAAACTGCCTTCGATCGAGCTGGCAAATCGGCCACCGGCACGGTGATCGGTGGCACTGCCCCGCCACCTTTGCGATTACTCTCCAGATTCATTAACAACGCAAGCGATTCGGAACCAGCTTTTTTCTCGAAACGAATGTAACGCTCGTCTGGAGCAATGATCGAAAACTCGTCTCCCACTTGCACTCCCTGCTCGTCCGCAAGACTGCCTTCTTCCACGGCCTCGGCAATCCATCGGAAACCAGACGCTGGATCAAGATTCTCAGTCGCCCGTATTCCAATTAAAGCACCACTGTCCAGTTGAGCCATATAAGGGGGCGAACCAGGTGGAAAGGTCACACTCGGAAGCGGAGCCTCGCAGACCCCTCCGTAACAGCAGCCGTTCATCAAACACCCCAACCGGCCGATCGCCAGCCCGAGGGCCATGCCGGGAGCAACCAGATCTGCAGTCCTGGCAAGCGGTAACTTATTCCATTTCAGATAAGTAACTCCGGCAATCATTCCCCCAATCAAACTTCCATAGACAACAAGCCCTCCTTTGGTCATATCGACCACAGCCAGAAGGAGCTGGCCGAACGATGCGCCATTGGCAACAAAATCATCAGATTTCTGAATCACATAGAATATTCGAGCACC
>JAAHTH010000760.1_pt1 | contig 30218 bp, 19 predicted proteins | sample 6116091 | NCBI WGS metagenome assembly JAAHTH01 (sample SAMN13939990, study PRJNA603662) | sponge metagenome | isolation source: marine sponge | host: Mycale hentscheli | place: New Zealand | collected 2006
AGGGTGCAGCGTCTTATCTGGATTGGTGCTGTCATCTTACCGGCGGGTTCACTCATACTGATTTTTTCGCAATACGGTCGACGGATTATTCGAAAGCTGGTGAAGGGGAAGACTTCGAAGACATTTGGTAGTATAATAACTGAAGAAGAAATATATGAAGATCTCTATAACTAAAAGAAGACTGCTGAGATTATTAGCTTATACCAATAAGTTAACATCATACCAAAAGTTTGCCTCCCGTGTTGGATATATGGGGGCAGGTTTTTTAATAGCAGCACAATGGACAATTGAGCCAATGCTATACATAATAGGTTTTGTTTGCGTGGTTATACAAACCTCATCGCGAAAACAATGGAATCTTGTAGCATTAAATATTAATGGGCTTATAGCCTGGATAACACACTTTGTAAAATAATGTGGAATGAAAACTGGAAAAAAGGTGAAGATTACCCTACGTGGGGTAATAACGACGTATACAAGAAGACTATATCCGGGGGATATTTATTCGACGGAGAAACACCTAAAGAAGCATACATGCGCGTCGCTAAAACGGTTGCTCGCAGATTATATAAACCGGAAATGGCAGAAACCTTTTTCGAGTATATTTGGAATGGTTGGCTATGTTTGGCATCTCCTGTACTTAGTAATACTGGTACTGACCGTGGTCTCCCTATTAGTTGTTTCGGTATTGACGTAGCGGACTCAATACAAGATATAGGACAAAAGAATTTAGAAATGATGGTACTCGCTAAGCATGGCGGTGGGGTTGGCGTTGGAGTTAATATGATCAGACCTGCTGGTGCTAAAATTACAGGAAATGGAACATCAGACGGAGTCGTGCCTTTTTGCAAAATCTATGATAGCACAATCCTTGCAACAAATCAAGGATCAGTTAGGCGTGGAGCTGCTTCAGTCAATATTAACATTGAGCACGAAGACTTCGAAGAGTGGCTTGAAATCAGAGAACCTAAAGGGGATGTAAATAGACAATCACTTAACTTACATCAATGTGCAGTTGTTGGCGACAAGTTTATGCGTAAGCTTGAACAAGGAGATGCTACAGCTAGAAATAAATGGAGTAAACTTCTTAGAAAGCGAAAAGCAACTGGAGAGCCGTACATTATGTTTAAAGGCAATGTTAATAAATCAAATCCTAAAGCATACAAAGAAAACGGATTAAAAGTACACATGACCAACATATGTTCTGAGATTACATTACACACAGATGAAAATCATAGTTTTGTATGTTGCTTGTCATCATTAAATTTATCAAAATATGAAGAATGGAAAGGTACTAACCTTATATACGACGCTATATGGTTTCTCGATGGCGTTATGGAGGAATTTATTCAAAGAGCCAAAGGACTTAGAGGTTTTGAAAATGCCATTCGTTCTGCTACTAAAGGACGAGCGCTTGGGCTGGGTGTGCTCGGATGGCACACGTATCTCCAAGAAAAGAGTATTCCTTTTGAAGGTCTTCTTGCTCAGTTTGAAACTAGGAAAATATTTTCGCAGATTAAAATTGAAAGTGAAAGAGCTTCCAGAGATCTTGCTGAAATTTATGGTGAACCTTTGTGGTGTGCTGGTACTGGTTATCGTAATACTCATTTGCGCGCTATTGCTCCCACTGTTAGTAATTCAAAGCTTGGTGGCAATGTTTCGCCAGGAATAGAGCCTTGGGCTGCTAATGTATTTACAGAACAATCAGCTAAAGGTACTTTTATAAGAAAAAACCCTACATTAGCAAAGTTGCTAAGAAAGCTTAAAATCAATACAAATGAAACATGGGATAAGATACTCGCAGATGGCGGCAGCGTTCAAGGTTTATCTGAACTTGATGATATTACTATTGGTCCCCACGAAATACCTGCGAAAGAAGTATTTAAGACGTTTAAGGAGATTAATCAACTAGAGTTAGTTAATCAAGCTGGAATACGACAGCAATATATAGATCAATCGGTAAGTTTAAATCTAGCTTTCCCCGCTATAGCTACACCAAAGTGGTTGAACAAAGTGCATTTTGAAGCATGGAAAAAGGGAGTGAAGACTTTATATTATACTAGAACAGAAAGTGTTCTACGTGGAGATATTGCACAGCAAGCAATGAATGAAGATTGTCTTGCGTGTGATGGTTAGTTGTTTAGTTAGTTAGAAGAAGGGCGTCGTGGTGGGCGCCTTTTTTTATAGATTGCAATATTCATTATAAGCATCAAAGCTGGGGCAGGCTTTATTAGCAAACTCATTATGCCCATGAATAGTTGCATCAGGATGCATTTTCTTTAATGTTTTAAGCAACAGTACTAAACTTTCTTTTTGTTCTAGCGTTCTAGTATCTTTAGGATTCATAGCTGAATCACAGCCACCTATATAACATATTCCAATACTACCTTTGTTATGGCCTTTTACGTGAGCGCCTGTTTTACTAATGTCTCGGCCATATTCTATAGACCCATCTAATTTTACTACATAATGATAGCCAATACCGGACCAACCTATATCTTTATGCCATTGATCTATTGTAGCCGCTGGAATATCTCTACCCTCTGGCGTAGCGGAACAATGTACTATTACTTTATTTATCTTCCTCACGTACTTTTGACCATTTAGATATAGTATAACCTATAGTTACTACCAATAGTATTATTTTTAACCAATCCTCTATTTGCGTAAAGGTTGTAACTCCCAGCGTGCTGCCGTTTATAGCGTATAACTTTATTTCTTGTAAGTTCATGTTTTAATATTTGGTAACTCTACCTTTAGTGTTCTTTTCTTTTTGGGCTTTTGCTTTGGATTCGGGAGTAACTTCACTCCAGGTTTTTGGTGTTTTATTAGATACTTTTTTAGTTGGCCTAAATGTGTTTTCCCCTTCTGAATAATCTTCATTACCCCTTGGTGTTTTCCATTCTTCTTTAAACCATCTATTTAAGTTTTTAGCGGGAGAGCCTATGTGATATCCGTTATTTCCTAGCACCCCTAACCCTTGCGGACCAATTCCTTTTTTTGCCATATTATTTAGATTTATTGCCCCAATTAGCTGCGCCTACCTTTCTACATTTAACTAGCGCACCACTAGCATAAGCTGACGGCCATTTTTTATATCTGCTTTTTACTTTACTATAGCAAGCATCTTTTTTTGTTGCAGGAGAAGACTTGGAACAATTACAACTTTTGCTTTTGCATTTATTGCAATACGTAGTTGCGCCTACTTTACTTGTTTTTGCTGTAATTGGTGTGCTCATATTATTATCTTTTTTTCCATTTGCTTGTTTTTCCAAACTTGTTTGGTGTATTTTTCTTTTGCACTAATCCTAGATCCCACTGGCTGTAACCTAATAATAATGCTACCTTTTGCCAATACTTAGTTTCATCGCTAAATACCATTCTAACATTATCCATTTTTCTTATAACTCTATCCAAAGGAATATTAGTAAAAGCGGATACGGATTGACCTACTGCGTAGAAAGCAGGGTTGTCTAATCCAAAGCCAACCATTTTTTCTCTAGTTGTTTTATAACTAAAAGCTCTACCCGTGCTAAGTACTTTTCTTATTTTAGAATCTACAGGCGGGGATATACTAAGCATCCTTAAACCAGCTTGAGTATAATCCGGTCGATCTTTTTTAGACTGTTTATTTACTTCAAATAATATATTTTTAATTGTTGAAGCTATAGCTCCGTATACACCGGTCCCACGTAACAAAGAATCCAACATAGAATTAGCCGCTCTTAGCTGCTTATCCTCAATCATTTCCTCGTCATCATCCTCGAACAAGGCGGCAAACATAGCCGATTGCAATGAAGAAAATATCATATTTTGTACCGTTGTATAATATATTATTTTTGTTATATTAGTTTTATAGTCACCTCTGCCGTTCTTAAGATCTAGTACGGCTTTTTTGGTTAGCCTCATGTACTGCATAGGTGTATTAGCAAAAGCTAGTATAATACGCCCTAATGGACTTGCTTGCTGTTGGGATACTCTATCCGGTCTTGAAGACTGCTGTGTTTCTTCTGCTATTTCTTGAAACTCTAATAAAGCTTTTTCTTTAGCTTGCTTTTCTGACATGCCCTGCGAAACATACGTATTTATTCTGTTTCTAACAAAAGACGCCCCTCCCATGGCTATAGCGAAACTATCCGCTATTTGAGTAGGCAAGAAACCTGCTTTAAGCACCGCACTGAGCGCAGCTTTATATTTATTAGTAGCTGTTTCGGCTGCTCTTGCAATGTCATCTGCATTTACGTCATTTTTTAAACCAGATCTTCTTTGCTTTAAAAAATCAGAATTGAACAGCATGCTGAAGTCTTTCCAAAATTGGTCTTGATTAGCAAAAGCTTCCGCCGCGGCAACAGGATTGTTATCTCCCCAGTTTACAAAGTTAACAATAGACAATGTTTGTAGCAATGCTGATCTAGTGTTAAAGAACATTATAGTACCAACAGAATCATTCACCCAATTCATAAAATTATTGGTAAGCTTATTCGCCCCTATTGGTCTGTTACGTCCGGTCTTCATCCTGTATAACATGTCCTCAAGAGCTTCCGTGTAGTTTTCACCAAATTGCAGCCTAAGTTTATTCATGTTATCTTTAGAGAATACCACATCTACATTTTGCTGCCAAGCTTCTAAAAACTCAGCCCTCTTAGATGTGTTAATCATATTAATAGCATCCGTTGTTATTGTTCCAGCATACCAATTGCTAGTAGGCTCAGGGTAACCCCCTAAAGTAGATTGTATCTGTTTTGCAAAATTTAATAAGGCTTGGTCACCTTGAACAACCTTAATTAAATCACTACGTTCTTGCTTAGACAGCCCGGGTATTTCGTGACCGTTTTTTGCCCACAATATAACTCTTAAAGCCATTTCATTTGTAAAACCTGTAGAATTAGTTTTTTCTAACCCTGAAGGGACATCTTTAAAGCTTTTTACAAGTTGCTTAACAATAGCTGTGGCATTCTGTTTGTAAGATTCAAAATCTCTATACCCTTTAGCGTAAGGGTCTAATAAAGCCTCCTTGAACCAAGCGGCATGAGCGTCTCCTTGTTTACCTTTGCCCATTAAAGGGTAAAGCAAACCAACAAAATCTTCCGCAGAATATGGTACAAAAAACTTAAATTTGTCTTTTGTTTTGCCTATAACTTTACTAGCAGCTTCAAATACTTTAGTACTAGAAGAAACGCCAGTAACATCTTGTATAATGTCATTAAAATCTTTGTTTAGATTTTTAGAAAACTGGACCTTAGCTTGGTGAACTTTAGATTTTACATCAGCCTCAACTAATACTTCTTGTACAGCTTTAACATTTTTATATGCATCATCAGCAAAGTAAAAATCGTTATAGCCTTCAGCGACTTTGTCAACAACCCATTTAGCTTTAGCTATAGCGGTTCCATCGCCAAGCCCAACTATATTATCTAGCTTTATATTTAACCCAATACCTTTTAAAAATTCGTGTATAGCATACTTTGAATCGGCTGGCCTAGCTGTTAATATGTAAACATTTTCATTACCAAACTTTTTGTTTCTAGCAACCGCTTTATTAAACATAGGGCCTTTGGCTCCTTGCATAACTTTACTAAATTCACTAAAATCAAAAATAGCTCCCTGCTCTGAAAGTTTATCGCTGTTCAAAGCAAATTCAGTGGCGTTTATTTTACCCTTAGTACCATCTGGAAGAGTATATAATACATTGCTTTTTGTTGTAGCCAACGTATCATCAAAATCCCAAACGCTTATACCTTTAACGGGAGCATTAGGTCTATTGACCATGGCTTTAGCCTTGTTTAATGACTTGCTAAATTGTAATAACTTATGCTTAGCCATTTCTAGTCTAACTTTGGTTTTTTGTTCAGGAGTTAAATATTTATAAGTTCTTTCAAAACCTTGTTTATTCTTAAATTCTTTAGTATTCCCGAATAGGTTCATAGTAACTACATCTGCCATATCAAATGGATCAAATGCGTATTTCCCTTTAGAAAATTGTATTCTATTATTAAATGCAACCAATCCTCTTTGGCTATCTAATGTAACAGGTGATTTACTAACGTCTTTTTTGTTTTTTATTACAGGCTCTGAAATTAAGCTTAATGACGCGGTTTTCGCTTTTCTATTATAATTAAACTTAATTCTCATTACACCCGTAAACTCTAGATCGGATATATTAGGAACCTTTGTTAAATTGGAGTCACTGTTTAAACCATATATATCTTCACCAAGCAAAAACATACCCTTGCCTCCTATTTGAAGCAAATGAGTATCTTTAGCGTTATAATGATCGGCTACGGTTTTACCGTCAGCTTTTGTACTTATTTTAGCTAAAGCTTTATAATGTTTTGATTTTTTTATTTTTTCTACCGTTTTTATAGATATAGACTTACCTAATGGAAAACTGTTAAAATTTTCTTTTTCTGATTTGTTTATAACGCTTAGTAAACCTTTTAAATGCTCCTGGGATTTTTCCATAGCTTTTTTCAATTGTTTACCAGTTGGTAAGCTTTCAAACGTCATTTTCTGAAAACCTCCGTCTTCATTTTTTCTTTTACTTCTTATAGAAAAAGGTTCTTTACTTTCAAAGTTTACACCTAAGGTTGTTTGACCAAACCTAGCTCCGGTGGTTTGTTTCAATTCTACATTAATATCCTTATTTTTGCGTGTTAATACGATATCGGGTCTGTTGCTATCAAAGCCGGCATTAGTAGTGCCCCTAAATGTTTTAACTTCAATAGGCAATTTAGCGCTTTTAGCATTATTATCTACTCTACTTATAGTTAAAATTTCATAAATTAACCCGCCTAGCGTAGTTCCTTTTAGCTGAAGACTTTCTTTTACCCAAGTTACAGCATCTTGCAATATAGGATCCAATGTTAAAAACTCTGTAGAGTGAGGATCTAAGTTAATAGCCTTTTTAACTTTAGTTGCTGTTACAAGGCTTCTATCGTACTTAGAAAATTGTATAATATCAAATCCCGCTTGCTCGCCTTTGTATCTATCTAACTTAGCCTCTAGCAAGTTTAACTGTGCATCAATAACTATGCCTTCCACAACGTCTACCGATTTTTCAGGCGCTAACGATTGTATCTCTTTAAGAGTAGCTATGTTTTCTGGCGTTGCATAATCAGCAACAACCTGCTTAGCTAATGGCTCAAGTATCTCTCTAAATAATTGCTTTTGTCTTTCTAATACCGTAGACTTTTTACCCTTTACAAAATAAGTTAAAAAAGTTCTCGGTTCTATTGGTTTAATTCTAAAAACAGGATTACCTTCTGCTGTTAATTCTCTACCAACTCTCTCAGTGGGAAACAGCTTACCATAGCTCTTCTTAATGCTTTTAATTGGCAAAGCTTTAGTTACTATGTCAAAAGTATTTGGATCGTTTAGAAAGTCTATATAAGCTCCAGGGATGACTGCATTAGGGTATACGCCCGTAATGGCACCTGTTTTTTTCATCAGCTTTTTAAACAATTTTTTGTTAACATAGTTTTCAAGCCAAGAAACAATATAAGTCTCTCTTCCTTTCTTAACCGATATGGTTTCAGATAGTGTACCTTTCTGTACTCTTACTCTTATTTCTTTTTCTAAATCAGCTTTAATGTCATCTATTAAATCTTGATCTACTATATCTAGCTCATCAAAAGTACGTTGGCCTCTTTCTACGGTACCGCTACGGTCAATAGACTGGGTATCTTTAGTATCAATAATACCTTTTGCATCTGCTATATCAGTAGTAAATTCCTTGTTAGCTTCCTTAAACATTAAGGATTGTCTAGTCTGCACTATCTTTTTTACATATCCGGCTAAGTCTTTATTTTTAGCAGGGTTATATGTACGAATAGCGCTAATTACTTCGGCTCTTAATATAGCTAAAGCATCTTGGAATTCTAAAGCTTCAGGTGCAAATTGTTTAAATTTCTGTTGAACAATAGTGTTGATGTAACCTTCAAACATAGGCACTAACTTACGCTCTACAGGAGCGGGTAAAGGTATACTGGCTTTGTACTCTTTTCTTTCAATGCCAAACATTCCCACTTTATACTGGTCCATTATTTTTTGTGATAACGGATCTCTAGGTCCTAAGTCTGTTGTTCTTATTGGTTTAACAGGTCTTTCTTTTTTAACTTTTGGCTTTGCTTTAGGTTTTGGGGTAGCTTCAACAACAGCTTGTGGATTTGCTGCGGCCTCTTCTGCGGCGTCTAATGCTGCTTCAGCGGCATCTAAGTTATCAAAATACCTAGGATCATTTGGATCTGCATTTTGTGCGTCTTCTAAATTAGCCTGAGCTTCTTCTACGGTTTTTGAAAATTGCAAGTTACCTTCTTCCGCAAGATTAGTGTCCCCTATTGCTTGCTTAGCTTCAGCACTTAATTCTTTTGTATTTTTGCTATAATCTTTAATAAAGTTTAATACACCTTTACTATCTTCAAAACTTATTTTTTCAAAACCATTACCAACAAAAAATCTTTTTATTGCATCTCCCATCTTTCCTAGTGAGGATTTTTCAAAAGATATTTTTTCAGTTGCTATTAAATCTGAAAGAACCTGCACATACTCTGTGTTAAACTCTTGTTTTGTTTTGTAATCTCTATTCAATAAAGCTTGATCTACTATTTTCCTTTGTTTAGAGTTCAGCGCTCTACGCAAGCCTTTAACCATGGTTTCCTGCGCTTTAACCCCTCCTACTTTAGCATTTATTATTTTATGTAAAAATTCATGCTTAGCTACATTAATTTGCCCCGTATTTCTAGCGGCCTCCTTATTAACAAAAATTTTGCCTCCCACGGTAAATCCTGCTACATTACCAGCACTGTCAAAATACTCCTGCTTATTAGCCTTATCAATCTCACTCAAGTTTTCCATTGCTGCTTTAGTTTCTAGAGTGGAATTAAGCACGGTTGCTTTTATGTCCTTAGCGAAGCCTTCTTTTTTAACAGTTGTTTTTAAGAAATCAATATTTTCGTTAAGCTTCATATCGGATATACTTTGCTTTGCGCTGTTATATTGAGACTCAAACCCTTGTTTGGCTACATTATATTCTGATTCAGATATTTGGTTTAATCTGCGTTTTTTATTTAATTCAGTAATTTTATAAGCCACTGCATCAGCAAGATCACTGTAACTTTCTAGCTCTGATATTTGCCCATTTGTTAAGCTGTTATATATTTTATTACCTCTAATAACTTGGTTAGCTATATTTTCTTCTATAGTATCTATTTCAGCTTGTATTCCTTCTTTAACGGTTTCGTCTGTAGCTTTAGCAAACTCTAATTGCTTTGCTGATAAAGATTCTAGGTTTTTATCTAGCATATCGCCATCTACAGATTCTCTAACAGAGTTCATGGCTTTAATGCTGTATGAGGTAGCGACCATTCCACCAGCTCCAATCATACCCTGCAGGCCGGCCTCTAGCCCTTCTTCACTAGCGATAGCATTGTAGAAAGCCCCAATAGCGTTCGAGTCTTCATTTGTACCCGCTACTCTACCTAGTTCATCATTTACAGCATCAACCCCGTGCTGTGTTATTTCTGTAGCAAATTCCCCAACACCTGTTCCAAATAAAGTTAAAGCTGCTTTTGCTTTTTTATTGTACATTATTTTGTTAAGCAATTGCTTAGGAAGCTTTCTAACAGCAAACGCTGCTGGGCCTTTAATTTTACCTTTAGTTCCGACTACAGCTGCGGCCACCATTGCATCACCTATAACCTCTGCTGCCATATTAGCTGTGCCTAAAGCAACTGGGACTACTGTTTCTGCCTCCCCACTTTTAATAAGCTCTTCTAAAGAAATGCCTAGGTTTTCAGCTTTTTGTTTGTTGTATTCAGCGTAGTTTCTTGCTGTAAAATCAGCCATATAGCCCATAAATCCGGTTCCTATACCGTAAACCATACTACCAAAACCGTTGGTAACAGCATTAACTGCTCCGGCAACCATACCGCCGTAATCACCTTTATTATAAGACTCTATTATACCTTTAGTCTGCTTCATTCCGCCTTGGTCTTCCTCGTATCTTTTTAAAGCCTCTATGGTGTTTTCAGCTCCAATATCACCGCCAATCCAAGCGTCTTTATTTTCTAGGTTTTTTTGACCAAAAATTGAAGAATAAATAGCATTGGTTGCAATATCTTTCGCGGCATCTTTACCACCTTCATCGCTATAAAATTCAAAAACATCTTCAAAATTTTCAACAACATTACTAAAGCTGTTTTTTATGCTTTGCCATGTAGTTAATTCAGGCTGTGATTCCAATGAACCATCTTCCGATTTGGATCCCGTAGCGTTTTGGTTTGACTCCACAGCTGGATCCGCACTTGCAGAGTCGTTTGTCTTTACTGGTTCTGCCGTATTAAAAAACTGAGAAGTAAAATCATTCATAGATTTAGTATAACTCCCTGATTCTTTTAAAGCACCGTATAGTTTTTCTTGTCCCTCTAAGCTTCCAAATTGTGATTGAAAGTCTGAAAAAGATTTAGTGTATTGTCCGCTAGCTTGTAGCGCTTCGAATAATTTTTCCATTTAATTAAAGATTATCTAATGATCCTGAATTTGTGTTGCTTTCAGAAGGTTTATTATTATTAGATGGGTAGCTATTTATAAAGTGATCTTGCGCTTTACCGCTAAAGTCTGAGTTTTGTATATAAAACTTATAAATAGACTGGGGGTCATTTACGTCTACATTTATTCCTCTTGAGTAAGAAGGGTTGCTGTAATTATATCTAAATAATTCAGAGTTACCATACATGTCAGTAAATGCTTTTTGGGTTTCAGCATCGTCTTTAGCATCTTGCCCCTGTAGATATTGTTGATAAAACTCTGCTCTACTTATGTATTTTATATTCTTATCAGTGGGATCAAATGCGTTAGCTGTCCTGGCTATAGAAGTAGGATCCCCAGTTGTTGTTTGAGATAATTGAAGTGCTTCTTGCGCTCTTGCGCCACCTAAATTAATTTCATCACGGACTGCTCCGCTATATCCACCAGTGCCTCTTCCGCTAGATGGTCTCTTGTCGTTTGCTCCTTGAATAGATGAATCTACAAAAGCATTCATATAACTATTGAGGACTTCCTCTCTTAATAAGTCTTCATTTTCGGGTTCAAATAAAGACGGATCTTCTAAATTCAATCCACCTTGCACAACAAAGTCATCTGATGCTAGTGACAATAAGCTATTTCTACCTCCTTGTGTAATTATTTGGCTAACCTGTTGGCGTATCATGTTCTTACGGGCGCCCTGTAAAACTTTACCTGAACTATAAACGTTTTCGTTTATCTGCATGATCTTATTAGCACCATCAAAATCCTTGAGAAAAGGTTTTTTTGTTTGACGATAAGATTTAAACTCCCCTTTGTCTTCATTCCAAAAGTTTAAAGCTCCACCTTTGCCAATGCCGAGAGTGCTCTCTCCGGTATATATATTAGATGCTGAACTTAATGTGCCTATCTTATTACCGTCGCTGAGCATACCGTTATCGAAGTCTTTAACATAGTTAAGCTTATCCTCTTTGTAAGCGTTTAATTCTGCTGCTAAATTTGTAAAAGAATTTCTAATGTCATTTAATTGAGACACTCCTTCCATGTACATAGGGTGGTCTGGCTCTAAGCTTGACACCCTCATAGCTGTATCTGCGTAAATTCTTTTTTGTTGTACTAAATAATTTGTTACAGCGCTTTGCTGCGTAGGGTCCAACTGTGTTACGTCAAACTCAGAGTTTAAGGACTCTATATAGCCCGCTACTTTGTTATTTATAGCCGCTTTCTTAGCTTGTCTTATAGCCATCTGCTTAGCTCCAACCGCTAAAGTTGAATTAAGACTTTTTTGAAAAGCGTCTCCCCATGTGGATTGTTTACTCACTCCCACAAGGGCGGCTCCTTTAATTAATGCGTTATCTGCCATATTATTATTATTTTAGCCTTGACCTAAGCCTAGCCCACTCATTAGGTTTTGTCCAAAACCATTTCCTCCAAGCATGCTTCCGCCACCACCCATGGTTGCTGCGCCAGCTACTCCTCCTACTACACTGCCAATTCCACCTACAATTGCGTTTGTAGCGTCTTGCCTAGCTTTATTTGCGGCTCCTAGTCTTTGCTGGGACATACCTAATAGGGTACTTGTCTTTTCCATTTCAGCATCCCTTGATATTAACTCTCCTTTTTTCTCGTATAATTGTAAATTAGACGCTTGCTGTCTTTCAGCCATTTGGTTGGCTTGTTCTTGTCTACCTATATCAATAGAGGCTTGTTTAACCTGTTGGGCTTGTTGCCCAGCTAGTGATTGAGCTAAAGCCGCAATACCTGACCCTCCAGCCGATCCTTGTAGATTACCCATTATATTAGCTAAGCCTTGATTAGCCTGCTGAGCTTGAAATTGTGCGGCTTCTTGGTTAACCGTAAGGTCCTCCATAGTGTTCTGCATATTTGTGTACACATTGGATGTATCTAAGTTTTGAAATGCAGCTTTGTTCCTGTTAAACTCCGCTTGAGCTGCTCTTTGCTCTCTTTTTCTTTTTTTAGAACCTATGATACCGCTGGCTATACCAGTTAATCCGCCTACTACCTGTCCTATCATTATATTAAGTTTTTATAGTTTTATTATTACGTATTATTTACTACTTTCAAATACCTCCGAAGCAGTAGAAAATAACTCAGCATATTCTAATGAATCGTTTGTAAATTGTGCTTCAGCAAAATACCCTTTTAGTGATCCAACTTCTCCTATCGGATTTATAGCATAAAATATAAAATCTGTAGAATCAGGAGGCGATACCCCGTCGGGTGCGTTTACTACTATTTGTATAGGGTTCATCCCTATAGCCACGATTGGACCCATTTCTACTTCTATTCCTTCAGAAGTATCCAGATACCAAGCTACATGGCCCACTTGTATCCCTTGGGGAAGTGGATTTGTAAATTCTATATTAAATATAGCCATATGTTATTTTTTTTTTAAGGTTGAAAACATGATATACAACTATTTGCTGTAGGTTGTCCAAAATCAATATAATATTGAATAACCCCTGTTGATGTAGTACTTATAATCTCTGCTCTTATTCTCGTCCCGGAAGAACTGGCTGCTACGCAAACAAAATCTCCTACCGAATAAGTGTTCAGCATTGTTTGCAAACTTCCGCCAGAAAAACCTTGTGTTCCTGAAACAATTATGTTGTTGCCTAAGCCTCCGCATAAATTAACTTCATAATAAGCAGGTTGTGTTCCGCTGCAATTTGCGCAAGTTCCATTAGTTAAACCAAGCGCTGTTTGCTGCCTAAAATTTTCGTTTGCCATAATTATATATTAAGGTTGAATTGAACAATTAAAGTCTTCGCTATAATATCCGTTAGGTGCTTTAGATCCTCCGCTTAACGCAGTGGTAGCGTAGAAATTCGTAGCTGTTGTAAAGTTTTCTCCTGCAGGAACATAAACCGTTACTGATTGCTTGTTTCCACAGCAAAGATCTGCTTGAGTCGTTGCGTAACACAGCGTTAATGCAGTATAACAATCAGGACATGCAATGGCCGCTGTTTGGAAAGTTGAAGTGGTTGCATCGTAATTTCTATATATAGTCCCATCAGAGTAACTACCGCTTTGAGTAGTAACCGTGCCTGAGGCGTCTGTATATATTTCAGTTGCTGTGGACAATGACGTTGTGTCTAAATAAACAGTTGCAGTTGTTGTTGTGCAGCAAGAGCTGGTGCCAGAACTTGAATCATATTGCAAAGTGTATGGCCCATTTGCAGAGCAGCTACTGCAATTTACCGGTCCGGTTGAAAATTCTGTGCCACTCCATAATCTGTGAACTCCATTACTGGAATAATATAACGGCCCTTGAGCTAAAATTTGGCCAGCGCTGTCTTCAAATATTTTTGTAGCTGTTGTAAATGACGCGGTGTCTATAAAGTATTCCGTAGAGGAAAGGCTACAACAAGCTTCGTCGGATGATTTACCTTGCAATAAAAACACACTATTTAAAGAAACAATTTCAAATAAGTTATCTAAATCTAATTTAAAGGTTGTATTTGTATCTCCAAATCTTTCGACTATTATTTGACCATTAACAACCGCAGAAGTTGGAGGAGTTAATAACTCAGATGTTAATCCAGAAGGATCAAAATTAAATCCATTAGCATTTGTAAAGGTGATTTCAACAGCGCTATTTAAACTAAGAGACGCAGGTATATAAGTTATACCATTTGAAATAACACTTGTTACTGTGGCATCAAGGGGTGCACCAGTTGAGCCGTCAAAATTAAATCTCATACCCGGCACAATTCCTGTAGTACTGCTCATTGTTGCTGTTCCCGCAGAAGCGCCTGTAACTTCTTTTATTACATTTTCAAAATTTTCCCAAGGCATATTGCTGATATCTTGGCTAATAGCTAAAGGCGATCCGCTTGTTGAGGATATAATCCATTGTATTTCAACAATAGCCATATCTGAATTTGGTGCAGGTTCCGCTATATAATCACCTATATTTTCTACACTAAATCCTCCTTGGAAATTACTAGATGTTTTAGGCTCCCAATAACCATTAATTTTATTTGCCTGAACAAGTTCTATAGGCGTATTTACAGAAGAAGCTATATCTCCATTTATACTTAATGTCCAATTAATATTTGAATTTGTAGTATTTTCTGCAAACTCAATATTATATTGTTGAAGGCCGGAAGCAACCATTGTAATATTCTGAGCTATGTTTTGTGTTGTAGTACCATCTGTTAAAGTTATGCTATACACTGCTCCTTCTTCACCTGATACATTCAATAATCTAGTGTTGCCAAAATTTGGTATTACAGATAGTGGTATTGACCATGCTGTTATTTCCTGAGAAGGCACATATATTGCTGCTGCTTTAGGTACATTAAACTTAATATTGTCTCCTGAAACATCAAAATTTGGAAAGGTATATAAAATTTCATACACAATAGACGTTAACTGATTTTCAGAATTGTATCCAGGTGTTTGGCTTATAGTGTAGTTAGACTGATTACCTTCTATTATTTGAGCGCTGGGGCTTACACTCATGTAGAACCCCGCGTTTGCAGTAAAAGTTTTAGAAAATAAAGATACAGTCTGCCCAGGGCTGCCTGAACCAGTGTAAGAAACATTAGTCTGACTGCTAGGTGTTATGTCTGACCCCACAACAGAAGTGTAGGTGCCTGAAATAAGAACCAAATTAACATTAGCTTCCCCAATAATACATAAAGGTATTGTTAAATTTGAAGAAGGCATTGTTGCATTTGATTCAAAAATAACAGTGCATATAACGTCATCACCGCTTTGAGTAAAACTAACGCTATCTACATATGGGTTAGAAAAACTAGGGTCTAAAGAAAAATCTCCTGCGCTAATAGTATATCCATTTACCGCAGAAATTGTTATAGTTGCAGATCCTACCTCTAATCCTAGGTTACCATTCTCTATAACCGTGTAAACGGCAGGTGAAAAAGTGTAATTATTATGAGTAACTGGCATATTGTTTTATTTGTTATGGCGTTGTACAATTAAAGTCAAATGTATTGTATTGCTCTATCGCGGTTATAATTCCGACATTGTTGGTAGTAACTATAAACCATTCGTCCTCTACAGTTGTGCTCGACGACCAGTAGTTATTCCAAGGATTTAGTAACTGCCCATTCCAATCATTTCCTAATCTATAAACTTCTTTTCTACCAAAGGCGCCGGGGTCACCCGCTGAATTGTGGTTCTTTTTATAAAAACCCTGGGAGTTTGTGTAGCTATAAAGTTGCGTTCCAACTTGGAAATCACCGGGTCCATACCAATAAACAGTAGGTACGCCCCACCCCTGGCCTCTTTCTTCAGGGTCCAGACCCACGTAAGTTATCATAAATTGTTTAACACCGCATACAATCTGTTGGCTTGTTTGGAAAGGTATACTAAAATTATAGCCAGAAACACCTGTCATAGGGCTGCTAAGTAAACCTGTGCCCCTTAGTGATCTATCTGGATCGCCCTGACACGCTGTTAGTGTGCTATATTGTGTATATGAAGCTATTACTCCGCTAGAATTTAGTATCATTACATAATATGTAAGCGGAACAGGCGTAGAGTTATTATAGTCTAACCCAGCGTGATCTACCGTTAATGCTGATAAATATTGACCGACACCAACAAACAAATAAGCCCCCGCGCTAGTAATAGGTTCATTAGTTAAGCTGTTGTACATTTGAGTGCCTGGTTGTAAACCATCTGCTAAAACATATGAAAATGCGGTTCCATCGTTTAAAACGCCGGTGTAATTTTGCATCAGTAAATCATAATGACCCTCTATAGCGCATTTAACTTCTTGTGCAGTTGTTAGTGATTCTATATTTAAATCATAAATTGGGTCATTTTTAGCGTTATCCCATATATTAATAAAAAACTGTGTTGTATCAGGTACAGTGTCTCCAGACCCACTACATTCAGTATCTATAGTAACAGTAAGAATATAATTTTGAGGTTCAGGATCCACCACATCAGGCTCGCCTATCCCGTCCCCTAACTTACACACATGTAAAGCTTTTATATGGTTAAAATATTTTCCCTCCTTATTTTCAAATTCTTTAACCTCGCCAGCTTCCAAATTTGTTCTAATGTAATTAGTATACCAGCCTTCTCTTTTAATTCTGGATGCTGTGGGAATTATTTGGCTAGCATTTATTTCAGCTATAGAGTACCATGCGTTATTATATAAATATTCTATTTCACGAGCAGCCGTTCCCGTGTAATTTAAAGCACTAAAACCTTTTACAACTTGTGGCATTTCATTAAAAAGAACATTTACAGTGCTATTGTATTGTACTCCGTAAAAATTATTTCTAATGCTTCTTTCGTTGTGGTGGTACATTAAACCATTTTTAAATGTATAATATTCATTATTTAAAGAAACCCCACTTTCCGGAATAAAACTTTTTCTGCTTGTCCAACCGTCTACTTTTTCTTTAAAAGACACTGTAGTAGCTTCGCAAACGCTATTAGGCTCTGTTTGCGAATCACACTCTACGGTTAAATTATATTCTTTGTCTTGAGAAAGTATTTTTTCCCAATCATTAGAAAGCTTATTTAAAGTTATATTATATAAATCTTTATCTTCGTCATAGCTTCCTATAATTTTTGTAGAAGTATAGGTATTATCCGCAAAGAAATCCTCCATACCCTTCTCGGAAATAACAGTAATACCATCCCTAGATAGCCTAATAACTGCCCCTCGATTTTTGTCTGAGAAGTAAGCTCTAAAAGCGTGAGATGCAAAAGACTCTGGGTTTTTAGATATACCATAGTTTCCTGCATACGGTACACTTTGCCCTAAAACCGCTTTGTTACCGGTTAACTGAGAATTACCATCAGCGTTAAATAAAGCGTCTTTATTTGCTAAAATCCTAAAACACTTGTCCTCACAAAGGGTAATTAGATCAGTATCGCGGGCGTGCAGTTTTTGTATTGTACCATGCACAGGGTTCAAATCTTTTGTTATAGCTTCCGCTTGTATGAACTGATTCAGTCTATTAATTCCAGAAGTTGAATTAAATATTTGTGAAAATATAAATCCACTACCTCTTCTTTCCGCAGCATAAGGCTCATCTATTATAGAAGAAGCTTTTACACCCTTGGCTATTGTAGCTGCGTTAAAATCATCTCTAATTCTATTCGACTCTACTCCATTGCCAAAGCTGAAAGCATTGTAATAACTTAAGGTGTAAGGCTGATTAAATTGAGATATTGGTAAGGCATCACTAGCTTCATAGTATATATCTAAATCAATGGCCTCTTTGGGTTCTGTTTCAAATATAGCCGGGTCCGTAGAAGACAATGTTTTATTTTCTTCTTTAGGAACTTTTTCTAATATTTGTATTTGGGCTATAGGGTTTGATCCTACTCTATTTGAAAATAAGTCGAAGTCCTCGTATGGTTCGTTAAATTCTATATTCCATTGATTTCTACCATTACTGAAGTTATCATAGTTTGAGTTACTGGATCTCAATCCTCTTCTCTTAAACTCTCTTACTGTTGTTTTTATACTATATATTTTTCCTGTATTTCCAGCAGCATCTGCAAACCTAATATAAGTGCCAACTTTAGAAAGATCTTCCATAGAACCTCCAAGCCAATGTACAGGGCTGTTTCTATCATCCCTGTGTAATCCATGCACCATTACAGTCCATTTTGTTTTATCAGCGCACTCTCCAGGGTATTTCCAAGGGCATCGGTGCCCATGAGGTCTCCTTCTGCTACTGCTACCGGAATTGTTACCTTTATCATACCACACAGCCTGCTGTGAGCTATCGCCGTTTCCTTGAGTTTTGAATGGTAAAACTTGAAAAGAATTTTTTATACCGTATTCGTCCTCTTGTATAGGGAATGTGTCAACCACATTATTTTCGAACCCCACATCTCTATTTATTTTAGCAAAAAACCTACCGCTAAATTCTGGTAAGTCTTTATCTTCCTCTTCAAATAAAACTATAGTTATTATTGAACTTACTGGTAAAGAATTTAAGAAAAAAGCTTCATTTCCTAAAGGTGTATCTATAGAAACACCATATTCATTACCTGCTCCTGTTGGTCCACCAGATTGTATATCATAAACATCTGTTGAATTTGAACCAAAACTTATTCGCAAAGAAGCATTAGAAGAAAAACCTCCCGCAAAATTAGGGTCTGCATCAGCAGAAGGCCCAGTAAATTTAAAAAATACACTGCCTACTTGAGGTCTAGCTGAAGATATAGTGGTTACGTTAGACCTACCAATTGCTTTTCTTCTTCTTTTTATAAATGTGGGTGCCTCGTTGGATATAGAAAGTATTCTATATTTTAAAAGCTCTTCCACATAATTGGGCGTTGCGTGCTGCTTTTTAAGTATCAAATAAGTGTCCTCTGTTACTTTGTTTCTTTCGGACGAAGGGAATGACAGCCAAACATTGCCATCTTCAGCGGGGTAAAATCTATCTAAAGCTAAATTATAATATTCATTAGATATATCTTTTATAAAAAACTTATAATGAGTAGCCCAATCTGGAGCATCCCCAAAAGGAGATAACTCTATTTTATTAATGTCGTTTGAATTAAATACAGGAAAATCAACACCAGCAGAAGAATCTGTAACCACAGGTGTTTCTCTGCCGTATTCGTCTTTAAAAACAACGCCTGTTTGGTAGTTCCTTATTGACTTTATAGATTTCTTAGCTCTATTATAATCATTATCAGAGGATTGATCCGGGTGAGGCTGGCTTAAAGCCGCAGCGTTTAAGCTAACTGTGGTAACAGGATAATTTTGTAAATAATTAGCAAATACAACCCTGTTTCCTATTACTTCTTGTGATTTTGCTTTTCTTGGAACATTATCCCATGGTCGTAAAAGCTGGTTAGATTCTACTATGTTACCGATTATTTCAGATATTATATTAAAATCCGTAGGCAAACTATCCACCCCAAAATAAGGAGAGTAATTTTTCTTTTTTAATGTATCCACAACGTAAACAGCGGGAGAGCTATCTTCTTTGTAAAGAATATCTAATTCTATAACCTCGTCGCTACCCCAAGTTAAGTTTTCAACTATTAGCTTTCTAATATTATTAGACATACCTTTGTTATGCCCTTCTGATGACAGGTATGCAAATTCTGCCCCTACAAAAGCCACATCACTAAACGTTGAATAACAAGAATACTCTCCATCTTCATATTTCCATCTATATGCAAATCTTGGAAAAACGTATTCAAATAGAGGTTCTTTTTCCTCTAAAACACAATCCCATATAACTGGGTTTTCAAAAACCTGTATTTCTGGACTAATAGAAAGTATTTTTACCTTTATATTAACCGGGTTGATTATAGAAACAACTAGAAGCCTAATTTCATATGAAAAAGTTTCATTGTACTCGTTACTATAAGATCCTGATAATAAAATTATATCACCTTCATTCCACACTGCATCAACAGAAGAGCTTACCGTTATATTTATTCCCTGCCCGTAGTTACTAGGTAAATTACTGTCGCTATAATAATTTGGATCAGTTTCAATATTATCTTCATACACCCCGTGAGTGGGCATAGATTCTGTATCTCCCCCTGCATCTACTGTATCTGGTATGTATGTAAAATTTTCTAAACCTGAAGTAGTAAATAGTGTTGAAACCGGTGTTACACCTGTCCCTGGAATATCAGCACCAAACTTGCTTGCAGCTAAATTAAGCGTTGGAGCGGTAAGAGGTGATTTTTTTATAAGTGTAATGTCTTCTTCCGCAAAGTCTGGTCTTCCTGCTAAATTATTGTTATAAGTTTCTGATAACGGATTGTAATCAGGTATTTTTGAATGAGTTGCAAAATCAGTAGAACCAGTTCTAAATTTTTCAATATTAATTTTTTTAGGCTCCATTTGATCATCAGTAAACAAAAGAATGCCCTCTATTATATTTATTCCGGTTATAAGATAAGACGGGCTAAACTTTAATATATTATTAGTGTCAACTAAAATAGGGAATACTGCGTTTAGAATTTGATCATATTCTGCTATAGCGCTAACCCCGTCAGATGCTATAAACCAGTATATTTTTTCTGTTGAGGGATCCACGTATGACCCTATACAAGAAGCGTTTTGCAAGGAGTCTATAAAATTATTTTGCCATCCTAAATTTCTGCCTGACTTTCCCCTTAATTCTACTGTTCCCTTTAAGTTTTGAAGAGCCCCCACATTACTGCCCTCTGAGTTAGCTAAATCTAAATTTAAAGCATCTCGATATTCACCGTTTGGAACTAACCTCTCGTCGAGGTCTTTGTTCATTCTACCGGCTTGAAATAAGCGTACAAACTCTGGCATGTGTTAATGTTTTATTTGCTTTGATTTATTACGCATGACTTGCGCAATTTCCTCTATTTTTATATTTGATAATCTTAATTTTGCATTTCTTTTAGCTGCGGCTTTTTCTTTTTTAAACCTAGCTACTAAATACTCAGGCACATTAGAACGAGTAGATAAAACTGAATGAGCTATGTGTTTATACATCGCTTCCTCTGCAAACTTATGTAAAGTCATATCCTCGTCTTTACAATCTAACCCGTCTGAAATATATTTTAAAGTAATAATTTTATTGCAAAGACTAGAGTCAAAATATATAATACCTGAAACTTGATCTATATAAAATACCCCATTTGACTGAGCATTGGACGGAGTAAGGCCATATCGTCTTCCAAAGCTTGGCCAGTGTGTTTCTCCTATCACGTCACCTTTATATATTTCTTCTGACCCGTAACCTTCATGCGTTTTATCTTGAAATCTTTTTTGTGTTTCAGACTCTTCGGCTAAAAGTAATTGTCTGTTTTGCTCGTCAAATAAATACTGAAAACGATCGTCCTGTAGTATAGGTGTAGGATTAGAGGTATTTATAGCTGGATATATAACGTGCTCTAAGCCGTTAGAATCAGTCCAGGTTAGTTTTACGTAGTTAACGTAGTCTTGAGGCAAAACCATGCCTAAGGTTGGCCCTAATTCGATCTCTTGCGATTTAATTGAAGGTAGTATATCAAAGCTGAATTCTTGTATTCCACGCATTGCATGAAACACAACATCGGTTCTTTTTAATTTAGATATAATCTTATCCTCACCTACATAAGAAATCATAAAATTATTTATAATATCTTTTATTGTTACAAATTGGTAATTACCATAATTTTCATCCCAACTGTTCCATTGTCCGTCCGGGCCTAAGTAATATTGCTCGTTGTTTTCTGTTATTAAGCCCATGTATTAAGATTTTTGTTGTTGAATAGTTTCCTGCTCTTCTTTGTCAAATACTTGATATAGATTAAGATCTTTTATAAGTATTCCAGACATTTCTAATATTTTTATAACTAACTCAGTTTCCTCTGAGGGGTGCAACTCAAAGTTAGTGGTAGTATTAACGTCATATAAAGGTTCATTAAATACTATTTGATAGCCCCAAGTTACCGGAGATGGCTGCCTTATATATGTAGCGACAACATCAGACTGTATTTCTTGGTCGCCGTATACTTTAATGCCTCTATCGTCTGCTATATATATAGGACGTACATTTTTAGGTTTTGTTAAAGGAGAGGAGTTTATGTATAGGAACTCATTAGGGTTTATGCGTTCTACTATTACATCTTCTGTTGTTGTAACAGGCGTATTAGGTCCTAAGTTCGGATCTAATATATTTTTAGTTGTAGAATTAGCGTATATAACCGTGCCAAGTCTATATAGATTTGAAGGTAATTCAAAAGTGCCGTTAGAGCTAACTAAATAATTTAATGGTGCTCTAGTTTCAAATAAGGCTATTTTCTCATTAAGCAATTTAAGCATATCAGAAAATTCAGTGGAGTTCCCTGGTATTCTGCCAAATTGATTAATATCATAAAAGTATTGCTCAAACAAATCCATTTGTGCTTGGTTTGCGAACAAATTAAATTCTTGAGGCGTAACATACCCTCGTTGTTCTTTGTTGAGTATTCCTAATACTCTTTGATAAACAGTGTTTATGCTTACAGCCATGTGATGTGTTTTTAATTTATAATAGTTAAGCCGCCTTTAAAGCAGCTTAACCACTATAAAGTAACTTACTAAATTTTATTTACTATAACTTTGTAAACTTCCATGCCTTCATCTGTCTTAAAGTATGCAGCTAACGCTGAATATGGATGTTCATCAAAAGGAACAGTCATTAATTTTCTATTTGTTTCCCCATAAGTAAATGTTCTTTGATCAGGGGATAAGGTTATAATTTTAGCTTCTACCGCTTTAGCTCCAACGTTTCTTAAATGCACGTTATCATCAGTTGCTAAATTTATAAATAAAGTTGGATTTCTTTTTGCAAATATCATAAGATCTCTCTTAAGTTCACTTGAAGAAAGTCCAGAGACTTTACTTCCAATTTCAACCCTTAGTATAGCTTCAGCCTCTTCGGTGGACATTGCTTTAGCAGCCGTTAAAGCTTGCAATTCCAACTCAATCCAATCAATTTCGTTTTCTGATATAGACACAGGGTCGTGCTCATAATATTTAACGTCTTTGTTTGGATGATATATTGAAAGAAATTTTTGAAGTATTACATTTTCTTTAGGCACGGTTAAAGTGCCATCCCTAAAAACTATTCTGCCTAATGTCGCATTACCTTTTTGTTCGTCGGCAAAAGGTGATTTTTGATTAGTTGCGTATCTTAATTCTCTTTGAAAACCAGCTTCTTTGTCAAAATAAAGCAAAGGTTTTCTTGCAGAATGCTTAGTCTGCATTGAATACACTATAGGGTGTTTGTCTCCTTTTAGCACATAAACCCTGTCCTTAAACTCAAACAAAGGTTTCTTTGGTGCTTCTATAATTTGTCTTTTAATTGCTTCTTTTTTAGCAATTGGTTGAGGTGCAACCTCGACAGGTGCTTCTGCTTCTTTAGCTTTTTTAGCCATGATATAATATAATTAAATAATTTATAAAAGTAAAGGCTACCCCCGTTAATAAAACGAGGGTAACAATTACATCAGTGTAGTATTATTTTTTCAACAATACAAAGTTGTTAGCAGCTTGTACACATAAACATCTTTCTGATAAGAAATGAACATTCATTGCGTCCTCGTCGCTTGTATAGTTTCCACCTACAGATCCAGTAATCCAAGATTTTAATCTACGATCATCAGCCTCAGAAGCTCTGTAGCGAATGTGTAAGAAAGGTCTTGAAATATTCTGTCCTAGCATTTGGTCGTAAACTGTTGAAGTCCCAGCAGGAACAATAACGCCTTCGATATCTCCAACTAAACCACGAGTTGTAGCGTCGTTTAAGTATTTCCAGTCTGTTTTGTAGAAATCGTAAGATCCACGTCTGAAACCAGAAAATCCTAAGTTAAGTGCCATATCTTCAGAGTTTTCAAATACACCATAAGATGTGCCATTTGCTCCGTAAGAATTTTGTGCAGCTAACATGTTGTCGATGCTTAAAGCCGTACCTCTATCTAAAAACATCATGTTTTCTTCGATAGCCCCCTGCTTATCAAGCTCAGCTAAAATAGTATCAAATTCTTGAATACCTTCTCCAGCTAATGCTCCATCAAAAACAGCTCCGTCATAAACTAAACCTCTTGCTTCAATAGCAGCAAAAAGTCCGTCAGAACCTGATATAACGTTACCGCCTCCAAATTCATTAACTGGGTCAGTGTTGATTGTTACAGTTGCTTTTTCAGCTTCAATCATTGCCATTTCTAATTGGTCTTCAAAACGGATTCGAGCTTCGTGCTCTGATTTCAAATACCATAAGTACCCTGATGTTCCAATTTCAGTAGTTACTTCCACCCACCCGATTTGAGCGGTATCAGAACCGTTTACATTGTACTTGTCTCTAAGGATAATTGGCTTGTTGTTAAATTGCTCAAAAGCAGCATCTACAGAAGTTCCTGCGTTAGCAGAACCTTTTCCATATTCAGAACCGTATACAAATACTTTTCCAGCACCAGCAGCCACCGGTGTTAAGTTTCCTTTGTAGCCAGCTACTGTTAAGGTTGCGACTCCAGTCCCTGCTACAGCCACGCTTTTAACATAAGCCTTTTCTACCACAGTACCATTTGCATTAGAAACTGCTATTGTAGCTCCAGCTCCAATAAGGTTTTTGTTAGTAGCATTAGGTCCTGCTGGTACAATTACAGTTGTAGTTGTAATCTCTACGTCATCGTAAGCAATGTGCAAACGCCCTTGTTCAGACCATACTACTGTGTCAGAAGCCATAGGCATTTCTGCTCCTACCATTCTTAAGAATCCAGAGATAGTACGGTTTCCGTATCTCTCTACTTCTTTTTCATACACTTCTGGTAAGAACTGTTGTGTAAATTTCATGTCATCTAATGATAAGTAATTATCATTAAACAAAGTTTGTGTTGGGCGCGGCGTTAAGTGAGCTAATGCTCCTGCGCTACCCGTGAATGATCCTGCCATTTTATTATTTTTTTAATGGTTATTATTTTCGTTTTCTAATTTTAAACGAAGCAGCCGTTTTTCCATCTGATACAGATCTTACTTTCCAACCATTAGGAGCAGTGACTTCTTCATGGGCCCCTCTCGGACTCATATCAATGTTCTTGGCCTTTGAAACAGATTCTTTCATAGCATCGGCTTTGCCTTGCTCGTAAAAGTGATTTGCGATCTTATCAGCGTTCATGGCGGTAAATAAAGACTTGTGATACCCTCCAGCATCTGACATTTCATTTTTATCATTCAAGAACTTCTTGACAAAATTATTAATGTCGCTTTGAGTATTGCGTACAGTTTCTACATCATTAACATTGTACCTAAATTTTTTATCTCCGACTGAAAAATCAAAACCTTTGAAGTTCTCTGAAAATAATTTTTTGGTTTGGGTATTAAATGTAGAAGCCTGCTCTTCAGCTACCTTAGTTGCTTCTTCGTTTTCTTTTTTATAGCGATTAAAAAATTCAACCGCTTTTTTTTGCTCAGGATTTAATCTTGATCCTGCTTTTATTTCTTCGTAATATTTACTTTTTAAACCATCTAAATGGTTTTTAGCTTTTGCTAATTCTTCTTTATAAGCTATTTTCTTTTTTCTAACCTCTCTTTCCTCATCTATATCTTCGTCATAGGAAAAGTTATCTTCCATTAGAAAGCTTATTTCTTCTGAATCAAGATGCGGTCTGGTTGTTTCGTAATACTCTTTAAGCAGCTGAGACTCGCTTAGCTCCGAATAATTGGTATTTAGTTTAACGTAGTCTTGCAAGCTGCCTCCTGTTTCATTCATAAAGTCTACAACCTTTTGAATATTTTCAGGTAATTCAACACCTGTGTCAGCTTCAACTATAGCCTGCTCAACTTGCTCTGTAAGTTCTTCAACTTTCTCTTCAACCTCTTCTTCTGTTATTTCTTGGAGAACGGGTTGCTCTTCATTTTGAACGGGTTGCTCCGCATTTTCGTCGGCGGCCCGTACTTCTTCAACCACTTCCTCGCTACTTGGCGGGTCTTCGGATTGCCCGACAGTATCATCGCCTGCATCTGTCCTTTGTTCTGGAATGGCATCTTCTTGTGTTTTGTTTAATTCGGATAAATTAACCTTAATGACCCCATCGTCAACAGACATAGGGCTATCCTGTTTTTGCTCTACTACTTCTTCAGTAGCAGTTTGGTTTTCTACTTGTTCTGACATGATAAAATATTATATAATTATTACTATTATTATTACTTAGGGTCGAAAGAACCTAAGTCAAAATCTCCGCTAAGTATGTCGTTTCCACTGGATTCGAAGTTTTTTGGAGGTAAATCGTTTTTTCTTTGATTTATTAATTCACTTTGTTGTGTTGCTTGTATTTTTGTTCGGTCATCTTTTCTATCTTCTTTTTCCTGTATCTCAGACTTTCTTCCAGAGACCTCTAAGCCTTTAAGCTGCATATTCATTTGAAACTCTAATTGCATTAGCTCTTTTTTAAGAGCAGCCTCCTGCATTAATTTTTGAGTATCTATTTGCGCTTTTGCTTGCTCTAAGCCTATTTTTTGTTCTGTTAAAGCTTGACTCTTCTGTACTTCAGCTTGAGCGGCCACTTGTTGTGCTTGAGCATTAGCCTGCGCTTGTGCTTGAATATTTTCTTGCTGTATCTTTTGGTCTTTCTTTTGCTTTTGATCTCTGCGTATTTTTAGCAATTGATTTGCAAGTTTGAGGTTTTTAATCTCTCTTAAGTCTATAGCGTCAGATAGATCAATTAGTCCAGCTTGCACAGCAACTTGAATATTGTTTTCAAGCATTTGCTTTTCTTCTTCATCCGGGGATAGCTGTATAAAAATACCAAAATCATATAAATATAGATCCCCCATTTCTTGAAGAACCGCTACATTTTGATTTCCTATTTTATGAATAAAAGCCTCTCTTGTTGGAGAATACTCTATTATATCTGAAATCCTTAAAGAAAGACCTTCGCAAAGATCCGCTGTTAAAAACAAACCTCCGTTTAATATATGTCTAGTTGCCGTATTACTATTTGCAGCTGCCATTTTTTGCACACCTACCAGCGCTCTGCTATCAGGAGTACTGCCGTCTCTAGCTTCATTTAAGCCCGTTACGTCTCTTATCATTTGCAAATAATAATTGTAAGTACCTATTAAGCTTTGTAGCTTTGCTCCTCCGGATCCTGATTGTATTTCCTGAATAGGAACTTTACCGGGGTTCATATCGCCTTCTTGTGTAAATGATCTACCAATTACTGAACCTGTTTGGAAAAACATATTTAAAGCTTCCTGCGGATTGTAATTTGTGCCATTACCTAAGTCAATCTCTGCTAAACCATCAGCGTCAAGGTAAACGCCATCTGGCACCATTCTTGACATTACTTGTTGTAATTTTAAATGTGTCAGCTGAATCATATCTGCAAATCCAGTTATTCTACTAACTAAACTCTCAATACGTCCTTTATACATTCTAGGAGCCACAATACTATAGTTCATTTTTACTTTAGTATAATCACTCTTGGGCCGAATCATATTAGTTGCTAACTCCCATTTAAGCATTCTGCCACCTAAAACTTTAACACCCTCATATAATACTTCTAAGGATTGAGATATTTTTTCAATCTTATGCTCTTGCATTATTTTTTCGGGGGGATTAAACTGATCATCTTTGGGTATAATTTTAGATGCCCCTGTTGCTAACTCTTTTACTTTATATACTTCATTAGTGTATGTTTTATAATTAAAGTATAAAACTTGTACGGTGTTAGCGTCATCTTCATTATCATTTGTTAATGTTCTATCATAAAAACCATTAGCTTTATATGACTGCTGTGACAACTGTCCTAAATCTTCATTTGTTAAATAAGGAAATTGCTTTTTAAGTTCATTTATATGTACACTTTTAACTTCGCCCACATAATAAATATCATCAAAATAAGGTGAATCAGTATATGACCAAACTAAATTTACAGGATCAACGTAGTCTATTACTACACCTTCTGATTTACTAAATGTATTTTTAACTGAGGCAATGCCTATTGTAGTAAGATCGTAATTACATCTACGCTTAGTTAAATCATATTTGTTCCCTTCAAGCAATACATTGATAGCTTGTTCTTCCGCTATTTCAACCTGCTGCTTATATGTAAGTTGCATATGCACCTCTAACTCTTCTTGATTTTTAGGTACAACCTCTGGTGCGTTCTCAAAAAGATTTACACCAAATTCCTTTCTTACAAATTCGTTTAAGTCTTTAGTCTCCATGTCTCTAATAAGAGACTCCATATACTTAGTACGTTTTTCTACCCCAAAAGGATCTTGCGAATATGCTTTAACATCAAATGTTCTTTCCGATATTCCGTTTACAACTATATCTACAAACTTTGGAATTACTGGGACTGGTTTCCAATCTAGGTTTAAATAAGATAAATCTCCGTTTATAGATAACTCATCTTTATATTTTTGAACACCTTGTTCGCCTCTCGCATACAATCTTAAATTATGAAATGTATTTTGATTGCTTTTAAATCTACCAATACCGTTATCTGAAGAGAACCACTCGCTTTCGATAGCACGCCCGATTTTTTTGCCATATTCTAATGACATTTTTTCTTCATCGCTCGCTATTTGACTCGGAAAATAAGATTTTACAACTGACTCAGCCATATATTTATTTTTCTATTAATTTCGAAAATGCACCGCTGTTGGTGTATTTAGCTATTTTTAAATTTAACTTTCTTTTTTGCATTTGAGGAACGGGTTTATATAAATTCTTATTGCACGCCATTATAGCTAATCCAGAACTTATAGCTGCATCAAACTTTGTTCTTTTATTTATATCAAACTTAGCCCAATCATTTAATGTATCATTAAAATACATATTACCATATTGTCCGTCTGACTTTATGCCTACATATTGATCTATATAAGATTCAATTGCGGCTGCGTGGGCTTGTTTAATGTCTTCACTCGAATTTGGTATTCCCCCAATTTCTTTTTCTGCTACAGATAATTTATTCCATATTTTGTCGGGCCTATTCATTGAATAACCCCTATAACCTCTTCTTTTTAAATAATAAAGTAATCTAGGTTTGTTGTTTTCGCAAAGCAAAGGCATCCCGTAAAATACACATGCCATCAGCACGTCTTCAAAAAACATCTCAGCAGTTTGCGGTCTAGCTACATATTCTAAAAAAAATGCATTCGGCGGATGATCCTCTAAACTAAACTTAGTTAAACCATGCAAAGCTCCTTTAGATCCTCTACCGTCTGTTGTGCCTGATATATCGTAACTATCACAACCAAAAGCGCCTACGTGCTCATTCCCAGGAAATTTTCTTCCGTTCTTTACAATCTGATTATTTTGAACGCTAGCCGATGGGATCCAGCTAACTTTAAACCTACCGTTTGGATTAGGCGTAAATTTAACCCTACTATCTTTTATACCGTTTTGCCAAGAAAAACTACCGGTGGTTATAACAGAGGTATTACTCAAATCTTCATTATAATCTATTTGTTCGTATATTTTTACTAAGTTAAATATACTGTTTTTTGTTTCATCTCTAAAAGCATGCTCCTCTGTACGTGGGAACTGCCTGTAAAACTCGTTTAAAGCGTCTTGGTCGCCTTTTAATCCTTCTGCTTCATTATTCCAATGCTCTACTACTCCGACGTCAATAACGTCTCCATGAGGGTCCTCGCGATGTTCTGATGGGGTGTTGAAGACAGGCATCCCAAAAGAGTCAATGAATCCTTCGTAATTCCACTCCATAGGAATGAACAAAGAATAGAGTCCTGACTTTGTTTGTCCATTTCTATTTCTTTTGGAAACATCAGAATCATTATATAGTTTTTTAAAGTTTTCACCACCCTTATCTAAAGCGTTTGATGTTGATCCCATCATACACTTACCAATAATTCTGGCTCCTAATCTTAACGTTGTTTTCGTAACCCTCCAGTTGTTGAGGATGTTGTCGGGCCTCTCCCATTTACCCGATTCATCGTGGACGAGGAGTTTAAGCTTCTCACCGTCGTAGGAGTTATCACCGGTGTTCTTCCAGTCGATCGTGGTGTCGAGCCCCTCCAATAATTCCTGATCTTGTTTATTTTGTATAGATTTTCTAGTGAGTCTACTGGCGGGTATTCTATAGGCAAGTTCGGTTTTGGGTCTGTCCATACCGTCCTGGATGGGTTTAAAAAAGAACGGGTAGTTGACAGATATAGGGACGACCTTATCTGTGAACATTTTCTTAGCATCGGCTCCAGACTTAGACAAGATACCGTACCGTGCATCTGA
>JAAHTH010000763.1_pt1 | contig 30175 bp, 20 predicted proteins | sample 6116091 | NCBI WGS metagenome assembly JAAHTH01 (sample SAMN13939990, study PRJNA603662) | sponge metagenome | isolation source: marine sponge | host: Mycale hentscheli | place: New Zealand | collected 2006
GTGCTACAGGTCCAACCGGACCACAAGGTCCTGAGGGACCAAAGGGCGACCAAGGAGTAAAGGGAGATACCGGTGCTCAAGGACCGATTGGATTAACGGGAGCAACCGGTCCACAAGGACCAAAGGGCGACCAAGGTGATGAGGGTCCAAAGGGTGACACAGGCTCACAGGGTCCTATTGGATTAACGGGTGCAACCGGACCGGAGGGACCAAAAGGACCTCAAGGCGATATAGGTTTGACAGGACCAACAGGTCCTCAAGGACCGGCAGGACCAACAGGTCCGGCAGGAGCAAAAGGGGATAAAGGAGACACAGGTTTGACAGGACCTGAAGGTCCCGAAGGACCACAAGGTAAAACAGGCGATATAGGTCCAACAGGACCTGCAGGAGCAAAAGGTGACACAGGTGCTCAAGGACCGATTGGATTAACGGGACCTCAAGGACCTGCAGGTGCTAAAGGAGATATTGGAGCAACAGGACCGGAAGGACCTAAAGGAGATAAGGGAGATACAGGTTCGCAAGGTCCCAAGGGAGATATTGGAGCAACGGGACCAATAGGACCCACAGGCTTAACAGGTGCTACCGGACCCGAAGGACCGGAAGGTCCACAGGGTAAGACCGGAGATACAGGTGCTAAAGGGGATACAGGAAGTACCGGTCCTCAAGGACCTATAGGTTTAACGGGAAGTACAGGACCTCAAGGACCTAAAGGTGATGCAGGTGCAACAGGAGGTGTTGGACCACAAGGTCCCAAGGGTGACCAAGGAGATGAGGGACCTAAAGGTGATACAGGGTCGCAAGGACCACAAGGGGTGAAAGGTGATACAGGAAGTACGGGACCAACAGGTCCTACAGGACCTCAAGGTCCGGCAGGAGCAGATGGTAAAAATGGTGCGACAGGTCCTACAGGACCGGAGGGACCTAAGGGAGCACAAGGTAATACGGGAGCAACGGGACCACAAGGTCCACAAGGTCCTACGGGTCCAACAGGACCACAAGGTCCACAATTTCCTGTATCTCTAGATGGCAACAAAGACACTACAATAGAAAGAATAGACGTTGATAGTAAATCAGGTTGTGCTATTGTTAGCTTGGATGACGGAAGTAGATTTTCACTCAGGTTGTGCGAGGGATAATCTAAATGAAAATTTACTATCTTTGTAGTTATATAAATCATAATTAAATTTTATTAAAATGGCAAAAAAGAAATTAACTAAAGATGAACTGACTTCAGTACAAACTATGCTGAATGCTTTTAATCAATTAAAAATGCAACTAGGTGATACTGAATTGCAAAAAGTTACAATCATTAAAAAGATTGATGAACTTAAAGTAGACTACGCAGCAGTAGAAAAAAAGTTGTCTGATAAATATGGAGTCGATGCTCAGATAGATGTTAAGACAGGAGAAATAAAAAAGCAAGAACTTGAAAAAGTTGAATAACTAGAACAGAAAATATGGCACGAATTAAAACCTATGCAATTGATGCACAACCAACCCTAGAGGATAAAGTTATTGGTACTAACGTAGATGATGCCAACTTAACTCAAAACTATACTATTGGTGATATTATTGCATTGGTTCCCGGAGGTGGTAGTTCTGTGCAATCTTTAAATGGATTAACAGGAGTTCTTAATTTAATTGGTGCAGGTGGCATTAGTATTAGTGCAGACCCTGCTACTAATGAAATAACTATTACTGATTCAGGTAAAGGTTTTCTTTCAAAGTTTGATGTAACAGGTAATTCAGGTTTAACTGAATCCATAGATGAAACCCAAAACCAATTAACATTTAAGTCTAATGATTTAGTTATTCAAGGAAGTAATCCCGGTACTTTTGATTTTAACTTAAATAATCAAGGTATAGCAGGTTCTTATACCAATGCTGATATAACTGTTAACGACAAAGGTATTGTTACTGCAGCTTCCAATGGAAGTGGTGGTGGAGGTGGAACTCCCGGAGGTATTAATACATCTGTTCAGTTTAATGACAATGGTGCTTTTGGAGGTAATCAATTTAATACTTATGTATTAGGTGTTGCTTTTTCAGAACATATTCTAGGTGGTAAAGAGAAAGCCGGACAGGTAACTCTTGAAACTTATGGTCTAGGTGATGCAATTAATTATGGTAATGCAGCACTAGAACACAGAGCAGGAAACTATGTACACTTAGCAGGTTCTACTGAGGCAAATGCAGGTGATGATTATTATATACACTTTCCAACAAAGCAAGGTGGAGTAAATCAAATTTTACAAACAGATGGTAATGGTCAGTTAGATTGGATTCCAACTCCTTCAGGTAGTGGTGCTGATGATAAATTCAAATATGATGCATCAGATGCTCAGTCAGGATATTGGAGTGATAAAGTAACAATTGGTTCAGGTTTATCAGCTTCAGTAAATACTGATGCACAAGGTGTTAAAACGATAACTATAAGTGCTCAGTCAGTTAATACAGTTAATAGTATTAAAGTAGGTAATGCTACTGAGTCAGGACAATTTGAGTTTACGGGTTCAGGTGTTACTATGGACAATAATGTTAATCCTGTTGAAATTAATTTTGATTCAGGAATTACAGGGGTTATAGGACCGAATGCATCTGTTGTAGGAGATATAACACTTAACGGTGCTTTAGTTTCTCAAACCGGAAGTACATTTACATTTGATTTACCAAAGAGTGGTCTTGTAACAGATGTTACGGCAACTACACCTATTAAGAGTTCAGGTGGAACAACACCTGATATTAGTATGAGTGCAGCTACGTCAGCAGATGATGGGTATTTAACTTCCACAAACTTTGCTGAATTTGATGGAAAACAAGCAGCTTTAGTTAGTGGTACAAACATTAAGAGCATTAATAACCAATCTCTTTTAGGAGCAGGAAACCTTACAATTGGTGGTAGTGGTAGTCCCGGAGGTTCTAATGGTCAAATACAATTTAATGATAACTCTGCTTTTAATGGAGATACAAACTTAAATTGGGATTCTTCTAACAATATTTTAGTTGTTGGTAAAGAAACGGCTCCTACGAATCAAGAAGGTATTATACATCTTAAAGGTAATGGAAGTACTGAGGGTGGTAAACTTAAGCTTCAAACAGGAGCAGGAAAAGGTACTCCGGTTGATGTAATTTTAGAAGCACCTGCTTCAGGTGTTGCACAAACAATTACTTTACCTGATACTTTACCAACTCTACAATCTCAAGTACTAGCAGTTAAAACTATTAATGGTTCTGAAATAGCAACCCAATGGGAAGTTTCTTCAGGAGGTGGAGGTGTAACCTCAATAGTTCCGGGAACAAATGTAAGTATTAGTCCTCCTTCAGGTGTAGGTGCAGTTACAGTTAATAGTACACCTTTTCAGATGAATAAGGTTATTGAAGATTTAGAAAGCAATGCTCAAACAATTAGTCCCGGTGCACAAACAATAATACTTTTTGGTAAAGGAAAAACAACAAGTGAAGTAACTATTAGTAACACAGGTGATGTTACATTTAATGTTCCCGGAAATTACATTGTTAATCTAGGTGTTAATGTTGTTAATCAAGATATTACAACTCAATACGCTGCATTTACTGCAACAATAGGTGGTGCTCCTTATTTACAAACTTGGATTCAACAAGTATCTGATTCGGTAGCTTCAGGTTGGGAAGTTAGTTTTCCTGTAAATACTACAGTTGATAATGTCAGAATGCAGTTACTTGCAACAATGTCTAATCTTCAAGCACAAGCACAAGCAACAACAACAGGTGTGGGAACTATGCCTGATGCACCAAGTTCGTGGATTGCTATTCATAAATTAACGTAATGGATATTAGAAAGATTTCAATTGGTCCTGACTACAAATCAGGTGCAATGCATTATATAGTTGGACAACCTGTTCTTAATGGTAGTTATGCTATTCATTTAATAAAGTTTGATATAGAAAAAGAATCAATATTAATTTATATAATTAATGATGGTGAGATTGTATTATGGAAAGAATTTACATCCACAATGCCTGTATCAATTGAATACAATATAAACTTTTTGTAAATGCTTAGTATACAGGAAAGAGCAGAGTTAGAATCAGAACTAGCTTTGATTGAAATAGAAAAAAAGAAACCTGAGAATGATACTTGGGAAAAGCAGCTAGAAATTCAAGATGCTGCACACAATATTAAAATGAAATTAAATGGAGTCAAGCCAACTGATTCGCACATAGACTGTATTGGTTGTGGCTCGTAAATTAAATTATGAAATCACCGTTTGCATTTATTACCAAACCCGTAAAGGGTAAAAGGTATAATAATACTAAAAGTATTGGTGGAATAGATTTTATTGTAAGCACTTCTTTGGAAGATGCTAGGTTTTCAAATCGTAAAGCTGAAGTTATAGAACTCCCCCTTGGATATAAAGGTCCAATAAAGGTGGGAGATTTTTTGTTAGTACATCACAATGTATTCAAATACTATAATGATATGAGGGGTAGACAAAGAAGTGGTAGAAGTTTTTTTAAAGATGACCTATTTTTTGTAGAGCCTGAACAGTTTTATATGTACCATAACGGCACACAATGGAATGCAGTTGATAGATATTGTTTTGTAAAACCCGTATCAAAAGAAGATTCGTATATTTATAAAAATACAAAAGAAGAACCATTGGTCGGTGAAATGAAATACCCTAACAATTATTTAATGAGTAAAGGTATTAGTCAAGGAGATAGGATTTCATTCAAACCTGATTCTGAATATGAATTTAATGTTGATGGAGAAAAGTTATATAGAATGTATGACCACCAAATAACAATGGTTTTATGATTTATATAAAAGATAATTTTTTAAGTGATAGTGTATATAATCAGTTGATGGATTATTTAAACTCAACAGATTACAAAGAAGTCGATACGGGTGATAAAAGTTTTTGGGTTTGGGATAGTTCTGAGTCTTTTGATGATATTGTATCTTTTGAATTATCAGTTGCAGAAAATAAACCAATAAGAAAGATATTAAGTTTTTTTAGAATATCTAATAATGAAGTAGATAAAGATTGGAGGATTCACGCAGATACAATTATTAATAATGAGAAACCCGATAGAGCATTAGTACTTTATTTATCAAAGTCAACTATGAAGGAATTGCACGGTACTGCTTTTTGGGAACATTCAACTATGGGTGAAACTATGCCAAGTAATATTTCTGATGAAGAGTTTGATAGTATATTAAAAGAAGATTCAAATGATTTAACTAAATGGGATTTAAAAAGTGTAGTGGGATACAAACCTAATAGGCTTATATCTTATCCTTGTAATTACTTTCATAGTAAATATCCAAATGAAAGTTGGCAAGAAGGTAGAATAGTCTATGTAATGTTTTATAAAAATGATTAAAAAAGAATGGCATTGGATGTACTTCAATGACGAATGGAATGAACACGATGGTTCACCTATACCAATAAAGAAAAGAAAGAGATTAAATAATGAAATCAAAAGAAATAAAATTAAAAATAATAGAAGCAGGTCACAGGGCAGTAGAGCAACTGATAAAGGTAGCGAAGGAAGCAATAATTAAACACGACCCTGAAGATGACTTGTCTGCTGATAGATTAAAAAATGCAGCAGCTACAAAGAAGTTAGCAATCTTTGATGCTTTTGAAATACTTAATCGTATTGAAGCAGAAAGAGAAGCTATAGATTCTTTAGAAAAAGGAATTAATAAAACAGATACAAAACAAGGATTTGCAGAAAGAAGGTCTAAATAACTTATATAACATACTTGAGGGTGTTGTACCAAAAAATGTTTTAACGTCTAAGAACAAGGCTAAAACGTGGAAATATGGCTATAACCCTAAGTATGATTTTATTGTTATATCTAAGACCGGACAGATAGAAGATGTTATAGAAATTCAAGGTCTTCGTATAGCATTACCTAAACCACCAAAAGATATTTATTCTAGAAATAAAAAGAAGCAAGAACAATATTGGGAAAGAACAGAACTACCTAAGGTTCTATCTAAAATACAATCTATATTTCAATGGAATGAAATGTCTTCAGATTTTAAAGACAGGTGGGTTGATTATATTGAAGAGGAGTTTGACAGAAGAGAATCAGGTTTTTGGTATATGTCTAATGGTAAACCTGTTTATATAACAGGTGCACATTATATGTACTTACAATGGACAAGTATTGATGTGGGATACCCTGACTTTAGAGAAGCAAATAGAATATTGTTTTTGTTTTGGGAAGCTTGTAAAGCAGACAAGAGAAGTTTTGGAATGATTTATTTAAAGATAAGACGTTCAGGATTTTCTTTTATGTCATCTTCTGAATGTGTAAATACAGGAACCTTAGTTAAAGATTCTAGAGTTGGTATACTATCAAAGACCGGTTCAGATGCTAAGAAAATGTTTACTGATAAAGTTGTTCCAATCAATAGTAGACTTCCGTTCTTTTTCAAACCCATAATGGATGGTATGGATAAACCTAAAACAGAATTAGCTTTTAGGATTCCGGCAGCTAAGATTACAAAAAAGAATATGTATGAAACAACTCAAGATGAAATGTATGGGTTGGATACTACAATAGATTGGAAGAACACAGATGACAACTCTTATGATGGTGAAAAGCTTTTACTTTTAGTTCACGATGAAAGTGGTAAATGGATTAAACCTAACAACATTTTAAATAATTGGAGAGTAACCAAAACTTGTTTACGTCTTGGAAGTAAAATTATAGGTAAATGTATGATGGGTTCCACCTCTAATGCATTAGATAAAGGGGGTAGTAATTTTAAAAAATTATATACTGACTCTAATGTGTTATCACGAAACGCAAATGGTCAAACTAAAAGTGGTATGTATTCACTTTTTATCCCTATGGAATGGAATATGGAAGGCTTCATAGATATATATGGAATGCCTGTATTAGAAACACCCAAGCAAGAAGTTAGAGGTATTGATGGAGAAAACATTTATCAAGGTGCAGTAAACTATTGGGAAGCAGAAGTTGAATCATTAAAGAATGACCCTGATGCACTTAACGAATACTACAGACAATTTCCTAGAAGTGAATCTCACGCATTCAGAGATGAAAGTAAACAATCAATATTTAATCTTACAAAAATATACCAACAAATAGATTACAATGATTCCATCATTATAGACCATCACGTTACTCGTGGAAATCTACGTTGGTTAAATGGTGTTAAAGATACTAAGGTTATATTCTCTCCTGACAATAGGGGTAGATTCTTTGTTTCTTGGACACCTAATAGTGTGTTACAAAATAATGTTGTAACACGAAAGGGTAACAAGTATCCCGGCAATGAACATATCGGTGCTTTTGGATGTGACAGTTATGACATATCAGGAGTAGTTGGTGGTGGTGGTTCTAACGGAGCATTACACGGAAAGACTATGTTTAATATGGATGAAGCACCAAGTAATGAATTTTTTCTTGAATATATTGCTAGACCACAGACTGCAGAAATATTCTTTGAAGATGTTCTAATGGCTTGTGTGTTTTATGGGATGCCTATTTTAATAGAAAATAACAAGCCAAGATTATTGTATCATTTTAAAAACAGGGGATACAGAAATTTCTGTATGAATAGACCTGATAAAGTTTATACAAAGTTATCTAAAACTGAAAGAGAATTAGGAGGTATACCTAACTCAAGTGAAGATGTAAAACAAGCACACGCATCAGCTATTGAATCTTATATTGAAAACCATATTGGTATGAAAGATAATTTAGAAATGGGTGATATGGTTTTTATTAGAACTTTAGAGGATTGGGCAAAGTTTGATATAAGTAATCGAACTAAGTTTGATGCTGCCATTAGTTCAGGTTTAGCTATAATGGCAACACAAAAACATCTTTATTTACCTGAGAAAAAACTTTCAAAAATAAAGGTTAACTTTGCAAGGTATACTAATAAGGGTAAATATAGCGAAATTATCAGATGAAGAAAGTAAATATAAACATATCATCTGCAGGTTTTCCTAGTCAGTTTGTATCAGATTCAGAAAAAGAAACAGTCGAATTTGGGTTACAAATTGGTCAAGCAATTCAATATGAATGGTTTAAAAAAGACGGAAATCAATGTAGATATTATAATCAATGGAGGGACTTCAATCGTTTAAGGTTATATGCGAGAGGAGAACAATCAATAGGAAAATACAAAAACGAATTAGCAATTGACGGTGACTTATCTTATCTAAATTTAGATTGGACACCTGTCCCAATACTACCAAAGTTTGTGGATATTGTTGTGAATGGTTTACAGGACAGAGAGTTCCACGTTAAAGCTTATGCACAAGATGCAATATCACAATCAAAAAGAAGTAAATATCAAACTATGATTGAAGGGCAAATGGCTGCAAAACCTATGCTCGAAACTATCCAACAGAAAACAGGAGCAAATCCTTTTACTGTAGAACCCGATGAGTTACCAAATACAGATGAAGAGTTAAAGTTATTTATGCAGTTAAATTATAAACCTGCAATTGAAATAGCTGAAGAAGAAGCCATTAGTACTTTGTTTGAACAAAACAAATACAATGACATTAGAAAAAGATTAGACTACGATATGACTGTCTTGGGTATTTCTTGTGCAAAGCACGAGTTCTTACCGGGTGATGGTGTTAATGTAAAATATGTAGACCCTGCTAATATAGTATACAGTTACACAGAAGACCCATATTTTAAAGATTGTTTTTATTGGGGGGAAATTAAAACAGTTCCAATCATTGAACTTAAAAAGATTGACACATCATTAACTAATGAAGACTTAGAAGAAATATCACAGTATTCACAAAGTTGGTATGATTATTATAATACTGCACAGTTTTATGAGAATGATATTTTTTATAGAGATACTGCAACCTTAATGTACTTTAATTATAAAACAACTAAAAAAGTTGTTTATAAAAGAAAAGTAAAAGATAATGGTAATGTGAGTATGATTGAAAAAGATGACTCATTTAATCCACCTGTTGAAATGCAGGAAGAACAAAATTTTGAGAAGGTTGAAAAAACTATTGACGTATGGTATGAAGGTGTAATGGTAATGGGTACAAATATAATTCTCCAATGGAAACTTATGGAGAATATGGTTAGACCACAATCTGCTACGCAACACGCAATACCAAATTATGTAGCTGCTGCACCTAGAATGTATAAAGGTGCTATCGAATCTTTAGTAAGAAGAATGATTCCATTTGCAGATTTAATTCAAATAACTCACCTAAAACTACAACAAGTAATTTCTAGAGTTGTACCTGATGGTGTGTTTATTGATGCTGATGGTTTAAATGAGGTTGATGTAGGTACGGGTAATGCCTATAATCCTGAAGATGCATTAAGATTATATTTTCAAACAGGTTCTGTAATTGGTAGAAGTTATACACAAGAGGGTGACTTTAATCAAGGTAGAATACCTATTAAGGAATTACAATCAAGTTCAGGTGCTAGTAAAACTCAAATGCTTATTAGTAATTATAATCATTACTTAAATCAAATAAGAAATGTAACAGGATTAAATGAAGCTAGAGATGGCTCTAGTCCTGACCCTAACTCATTAGTTGGGTTACAAAAACTTGCTGCACTAAATTCAAATGTAGCTACTAGACATATATTAGATGGTAGCTTATACATATATAGAAGTTTAGCAGAAGCATTAACTTATAGAGTTGCTGATATTTTAGAGTATGCAGATTTTAAAGAAGAGTTTGTCAATCAAATTGGTAAATACAATGTATCAATTCTTAATGACATTAATGACTTATACATATATGACTTTGGTATATTCATTGAATTATCTCCTGACGAAGAGCAAAAACAACAGTTGGAACAAAATATCCAAATGGCTCTATCCAAGGGTGATATTAATTTGGAGGATGCTATTGACATTCGTGAAGTAAAGAATCTCAAACTTGCTAATCAACTTTTAAAAATGAAGAGAGTTGGTAAACAAGAAAGAGAAGAGAAGATGCAAATGCAACAACAAGCTATGCAATCTCAACAAATGTTGAAGGCTCAAGAGATGAAGCAACAACAAGAGGTTCAAAAGATTCAAATGGAAACTCAGGCTAAGATGGAATACAGACAAGCTGATATTGCATTTGAAATTGAGAAGATGAAAAACGAAGCTATGTTGAAATCTCAATTAATGGATAAAGAGTTTCAACTTAATGTTCAGTTAGCTAAACTAAATAATCAAGGCTTGGCTGATAGAGAAAATTCTAAGGAAGATAAAAAAGCACAAAGAATTAGTCAGGCTAATACTGAGCAATCAAAAATGATTAGTCAGAGAAAAAACAATTTACCTCCAATAAACTTTGAGTCAAACGAGGATAGTTTAGATGGTTTTGATTTAGCAGAGTTTGAACCTAGATAATGGTCTAAAACTATATGATTTTTTGTGTAACTTTGTATAAAATTAAATTTAATATAATATGGAAATAAAAGTTAAAGCAGTCGAAGGTACTGAACAGAAGTCAGTACAAGAAATTGAAAACACACTATTGGAGAAACACGAAGAAAAACTTAGTGATACACCTCCTGTAGAGAAAGTTGAAGCACAACAGGTAGAAGTAAAAGAAGAAGTTACTCCTGTAGAGAATACAGAAGTAAAAGATACACCTGAAGTAAAAGAAGAAATTAAAACTCAATCCTCAGAGTTAAACGAGGAAGACGTTCTTAAATTTATTGGAAATAGATACGGTAAAGAGATTAAATCTCTTGACGAACTGAATCAACAGAGAGAGGAAGAACCTCTGCCTGAAGATGTAGCTAAGTATCTAAAGTATAAAAAAGAAACGGGTCGTGGATTCGATGACTTTGCTCAAATGCAAAAGAATTACGATGAAATGGAACCTGATAGATTGCTAAGAGAATATCTTACTGCAACTGAAAAAGGTTTAGATGCAGATGACATAAACCACCTTATGGAGGATTATTCATTTGACGAAGAACTTGATGATGAAAAGCAAATAAGAAAAATTAAATTAGCAAAGAAAAAAACTATTGCGAAAGCCAAAGATTTTTTTGCGAAGCAACAAGAACTATATAAAGTTCCTCTTGAGTCAAGGGGAGATAACTTGACAAGTTCTGAGTCAGCAAAAGAATTGGAAGACTATCGTAAATATATAGCTGAAGCGAAGACAGTTCAGGAACAACAATCTCGTTTGAGAGAGTTGTATGACAAGAAGACGAATGATTTGTTTAGTGAGTTCAAAGGTTTTGAGTTTACGTTAGATGACAAGAAATTTAGTTTTGCTCCGGGTGATGCTACAGAACTCAAGTCCCTTCAAAACAATCCACAGAATTTTGTAAAAAAATTCTTAGGAGAAAATGGGGAGTTGGAAGATGCAGCAGGATACCACAGGTCACTAGCAATGGCGATGCATCCCGAAAAGTTTGCAAAGTTTTTTTATGAGCAAGGGAAATCTGCAGCAGCAGATGAAACTATGAAGAAGTTGAAAAATGTAAATATGTCAACTCGTACTGCTCCTGAAGTAACTAAGTCAACCAACGGTTTGCAAATTAAATCTGTAACACCACCAAGTAGAAGTGGTCTACGGATTAGAAGTAAAAATAAATAAATGTTAAACTTAAAAAATTAGAAATTATGAGTGTACAAAGTGTACCCGGTTTTGATTTACAACCATCAGCACAACAAGTGCCGGTTGCATCAAACTATATTACTAATTTCGACTTCTTGAATCAGTATCTACCTGATACTTATGAAAAAGAATTTGAAAGATACGGTAATAGAACAATTAGTTCCTTCCTAAGAATGGTAGGAGCAGAAATGCCATCTAACTCTGACCTTATTAAATGGGCAGAACAAGGAAGATTGCATACTAAATATGTAGATTGTACTACGGCAGCAGTAATTAATGCTGACGAAGCTACTTTTACTGTAAACGATGCAGGTAACCCTGCTTTCGGTGCTACTAATAGTATTGCTATTAGAAAAGGTCAGACAGTAATGATTAGTGACAACGCAGGTGGTGGTTCTGTAAAAGGAATCGTAACTGCAGTTGATTTAACTAACTTCACTTTCGATGTAGCATTTTATCCTGCAGACGGTATTCCTGTAGCAGGTGCAGGTAAGAAGTTCACAGTTTTCATCTACGGTTCTGAATTTAAAAAAGGAACTGACGGAATGATTGGAAGCTTAGAAGCTGACGACCTAATCTTCGAGAACTCTCCAATTATCATTAAAGATAAGTATGAGGTATCAGGTTCTGATATGGCTCAAATTGGATGGGTAGAAGTAACTACTGAGAATGGTGCTAACGGATACCTATGGTATTTAAAGTCTGAGCACGAAACTAGATTGAGATTCGATGACTACCTAGAAACGGCTATGATTGAAGCAGTTCCTGCTGAGGCTAATGGTGGTGCTATCAATCCTGCAGTTAACCCTGATTACGGTAACAAAGGTTCTGAAGGAATCTTCTATGTTGTTGGACAGAGAGGTAATGTGTGGGCAGGTGGTAACCCTGACCAATTAGACCAATGGGATACTATTATTTCAAGGTTAGACAAGCAAGGTGCTATCGAAGAGAATGTTGTATTTGTTGATAGAGATTTCTCTTTTGACATTGATGATATGCTTTCTGAGCAATCTTCTAATGCAGCAGGTGGTGTTTCTTATGGTCTATTTGACAATGAGAGAGAAATGGCACTTAACTTAGGATTCACAGGATTTAGAAGAGGTTACGACTTCTATAAGTCTGATTGGAAATACTTGAACGACCCAACAATGAGGGGTGGTTTACCTGCAGGTGCAGGGTCAGGTAGAATTAATGGACTTTTAGTTCCTGCCGGTTCTACTTCAGTATATGACCAAATCCTAGGTAAGAATGCAAAAAGACCATTCTTGCACGTTAGATATAGAGCTTCAGAAACAGAAGACAGACGTTACAAAACTTGGATTACAGGTTCTGCAGGTGGAGCAAGAACTTCTAGCAAAGATGCTATGGAAGTTCACTTCTTATCTGAAAGAGCAGTATGTACTTTAGGTGCTAACAACTTCTTCTTATTCCAAGCATAAGATAGATAACTATTAAGGGGGGAGTTTTATCCCCCCTTTTTTTACTTTAATTTAATTTTAAATACAATGAAAAAAAATAAGCAACAAAAGTTTGTAGACAAAAGCTACAAGCTAACAAGAGGAGTAGCACCTCTTACTTATATGCTACCAACAAAACATTCAAGAAGATTTCCTTTATTACATTTTGATGAGAGCACAGGTGAGAACCGTGAACTTAGATATGCAAGAAACCAAAACTCTTGTTTCAGAGATGAGCAAGATAAAAATGTGGTTCTAGAACCAATTATTTTTGAAGATGGTTTTTTATATGTACCTAAAGAAAATCAAATACTACAAAAGTTTTTACACTATCATACTTTAAATGGTAAAACATTTACTGAGATTGACGAAAGCAAAGATGCAGCAGCAGAAGTAGATGCACTTTTAGTTGAAGCTGATGCATTAGTTGAAGCTAAAAAACTATCACTAGAGCAGCTAGAAAATGTATGTAGAGTACTATTTAATACTGATACATCTAAAGTTTCTACTGCAGAAATGAAAAGAGATATTTTAGTTTATGCTAAAAACAATCCTTCAGATTTCTTAGATGTAATTAAAGACCCTGATTTAAAACTTATGGGAACTGTACAGAGATTCTTTGACAATGGACTTTTAGGTTACAGAAAAAGTGGAAAAGAAGTATGGTTTAATACTGCATCTAATAAAACCAAATTGCTTAATGTACCGTTTGGAGAAGAGGCTCTTGATATAGTTTGTCAATATATGCAATCAGATGATGGAGTTGAGGTTCTACAACACTTAGAATCTTTATTAGATTAGTTAGAAAATAGAACTTAACCTATACTAAATTAAGGACCTCTTCTAAAAACGAAGGGGTCTTTTTTTTTCATTATCTTTGTAGAAAAGAAAACAGATGATAAATTCAGTTAGACAAACGGTAATGTCTGTTCTGAATAAAAATAATTATGGTTACATATCCCCATCTGACTTTAACTTATATGCTAAACAAGCACAGTTAGATTTATTTGAAAATTATTTTTATCAGTACAATTATCAATTACAAAAAGAAAATGCTCGTCAATCAGGGACAGGGTATGCTGATATAACGAAAGGATTAGAGGAAGTAATAAATACGTTTTCTGAAACAAAATTTTTATCGCATCAGTATAGTAATAGATTTTTTACACCTAGTTTAACTACTACGGGTGATAGCTATTATCTTTTAAACAAAGTACTTATATATTCAAAACTACTTGCTAGTAGTACCAATACTGCTTTGCAGGTACAATCTTTAATTGATAATACTGCAACCTTTATTGCTAGTGGTGTACAAGTAAATGATATAGTGGTGAATCTTTCAGCTAACCCACCTGAGGTTGGTTATGTAAGTGTAGTTGTTAGTGAAACTGAGTTAACCTTAGTTGACTACAATGGAAATCCATTTGATAGTTTTATAAACCCACAAATGCAGTATTTGATATATTCAACTAAGCCTATTAAGGAAGCTGAAAAAGTTACGAATAGTAAAATAACTATGTTAAACAACTCAATACTTACTGCTCCTAATTTAATGTTTCCGGCTTACTCACATCAAGAACCAAATCTAGTTTTATATCCTGATACTATAGATAAGTACGGTTCAGTACAATGTCAATACATTAGATTTCCTAGACCACCTAAATGGACATATGTTGATTTACCGGGTGGTGAACCTTCGTTTGACCAAAGTGCTGCAGACTATCAAGACTTTGAACTGCCTTTGGATGATGAGGTTAATTTAGTAAATAAAATATTACAGTATGCAGGTATGTCAATTAGAGAGGTGAGTTCAGTACAATTTGGACAGGCACAAGAAACTGCTAACACAACAACAGAAAGATAATTATGGCTTATATAACTCAATATCAATATTACGAGAATGGTGGACAACAACCTGAGAATGCAAATTGGGGTTCTTATCAATATGTTTCTTTAGAAGATATAGTTAACAACTTTATGTTAATGTATTCAGGAAACCACAGTCTTGTTAATAATGAAGAAAGATACAAGGTTCTATTTCACGCAAAACGTGCAATACAAGAATTAAACTATGATGCCTTTAAAGAAATTAAAATCTTAGAATTAAATGTATGTGATACACTAAGATATGTTTTACCATCTGACTATGTTAATTGGGTAAGAGTTTCTTTATATCAAAATGGTTTGCTAAAACCTTTGACAGAAAATATACAAACTAATTGGTCAAGTGCTTACCTACAAGATAATGATTGTAGAATATTATTTGACATTGATGGTAATGCTTTATCTCCACAAAATTCTACTATTGACTACGAAAGAATTAGAGGTGGTAAACAATCAATATATCTAAACCAAAATTCAAAAATGTATGGCAAGTCCGGATATTGTTGTGATGGTAATTGGTATTTTGAATATGGCATTGGTGCACGTTATGGATTAAACACAGAAACTGCTAATGCAAATCCTACTTTTAAAATAAACCCTAAAGGTGGTGTAATTAATTTTAGTTCAGGTGTGCAAAATGAATTGATAATACTTGAATATGTTTCTGATGGTATGGAAAATGGTAATGATGGTTTGGTACAAGTAAACAAACTATTTGAAGATTACATTTATGCAGCTATTGAATACGCAATTCTTGGCTCTAAAGTAGGAGTTCAGGAATATATAGTAGCAAGACTTAGAAAGAAAAGTGCAGCACTATTAAGAAATGCAAAAATTAGAATAAGTAACATACACCCCGGAAGATTATTAATGAATATGAGGGGTAGAGATAAGTGGATTAAGTAATATGGCGAACACGACAAGAAACTTTACGCAGGGCAAAATGAATAAAATGGTTGATGAACGACTCGTTCCAAACGGGGAGTACGTTGATGCATTAAATGTTCGTATGGGTTCTACTGAAGGAGCAGAGATTGGAGTTATTGAAAACTCTAAGGGTAACGACAAACTTACTACGATAAGATATAATGGTACACCACTAAGTACTGCTGCTCGTTGTATTGGAGCCTATGATGATAGTGCTAATGAAACTATTTATTGGTTTGTACACGACCCAACCTTTGAGGGTGCAGGTGCTCCTGTAGGTATTGTTGATATGATTTGTTCTTATAATACAATTTCACAAGCAGTTACATATCACGTTATAAGTGTTGATGATGGTTCGGGAACTAAAACAACATTAAACTTTGACCCTGATTATCTTATAACAGGTATTGACTTTGTAGATAATAAACTTTTATTTTTTACAGACAATATAAATCCTCCAAGAAAAATTAATGTAACATTTAATTATGGTGACCCTGCAAATGGTTTAGATGGTTTCACATATGATGAAATTATGGTTATTAAAAAACCACCTACTGCTTCCCCTAATGTCAGATTACTTGCTACGGCAGGAGAGTCTACATATATGGAAGATAGGTTTCTTTGCTTTGGCTATAGATATAAATATAACGATGATGAGTATTCTGCTACATCTCAGTTTTCAACTGCAGCATTTACTCCCGGTGGTTTTACTTTCTCTCCTGATAGCTATTTGAATGAGGGTATGATAAACTTTACTAATACTGCTGAGATTACTTTTAATTCAGGTGGTCCATTAGTAAAAGGTATAGACCTATTATTTAAAGATAACGATAGTAATGTTGTAAAAATTATAGAGAAACTAGACAAAGTAGAAAACGCATACAACGATAATCAAGATTATACATATACTTTTACTAACAGTAAGATATTTACAATTCTTCCTGAAGCTGAAATATTAAGATTATTTGATAATGTTCCTAGATTAGCTAAGGCACAAACATTAATGGGTAATAGATTAATGTATGGTAATTATGTTGAAGGTTATGATTTGATTGACTATCAAGGAAATCCAACAAGACTAACATTCTTTACTACTCAAACTAATGATGACATTGGTTTAAAAGATGTAGCTGATAGTACATCTTCAGTAAACTACACCATAGGACCTAGTAATACTTCAGTTGGACAATTTGATATAGACTTTCCAAGTGACATTGAATTAATTTCAGGTGCAGCAATTCAGATTACTTTAAAATATAAGCACGAATCGTTTAATGGTACTGCACCGTTTCCTACTGAAACAAGTCCTGAATTAGAAATAGGATATATATTTAATGTAAATCAAAATTTTAATAGTGTTTACGAATATGCAACAAGTCAGAGTTTTCAAGACCAAGTTGGTACTCTTAGTAATATTAAACCTTTACAAGATGCAGTAGACCCTGAAAATAATTCTTGTAATGGAACTTCATTTACTGATGTGTTCTACTGTAGTATACCTTCTGATTTAGATTTACTAAACAAGTATGATGGTGGTATAAGTTCAGGTGGACCTCAACCAATCGAAATTGTAACTAGTCCGGGTTCTAATACCATTGGACTTAAGTTACCTGCAGTACAATTTGTAGATGATGTAGCTACACCTACTCAGAATGTATATGAATATTATGAAATTACATTTGGAGAAGTTGTGTATGCTAAAATTGGAGTTGGCGAAAGTCTTCATAGTAATAGAGGTTATGAAGTTGGTATGGTGTATATGGATGAGTTTAATAGAGCAACACCTACTTTAGTTAGCCTTAACAATACTGAGCACTTTCCCTGTGGAATGTCTTACTTTAAAAATAGTATTCAAGTAACTTTACCAACCTCACAAATTGCTCCGGCTTGGGCAAAAAGATATAAGTTTGTTGTAAAGCCTGATAAAGAAAAATACGAAACAGTTTATACTAACATATTTTTTGAAGACCCAAACTCTTCTGCAGCTTACTTTTTATTAGAAGGTGAAAACTCTTCTAAAATTACTGAGGGTCAAAGATTAATAGTTAAGACAGATACAGATGGTCCATTAACTCGATGTGTAACTGCTACAGTATTAGAAAAAGAATCAAAGACTGCAGACTTTTTAGAGATTCCTGTAGAGGGTGGTGGTGCTGATGAGTATGTTCCTCAACCATCAGGAACGTATATGAAAATTAACACTACTCAGTTTAATGCTGAAGTAGATGAAGGTGCAGTTGTAGACTTTGGAAAAAAACAAACAACGGCAGACAGAAAAGACCACTATCCATTAGTTCCTTATCCTGTAAACCTATCTGTAGCAGACCCTAACATACCGGGTTCATCTTTTACAGACTACGATATACCTGCAGGTTCTAGAATTGTATTTGATTTTTATTTTAGAAGAATTGGTAGAGGGGATGGTAATAATGCTTGTGAAAGAAGAACATACGAGTTAGAAGAAACATATGCTGCAAGTAGTGATTATGATAATTTTGCAGATTGGTTTAATGGTGATAACATTGGAGATACTTTAGATAATGGGGTTGGTTTTGCAGGAGATAATTCTTGTCCACCGGCAAACACTTATTTATCTACATTACTTGAAAGTGATTTAGGTGATAGTACAAGTGATATACCACAAGACTTATGTACAAACTATTATCAGTTTTACAGAAACAATACATCCAATCAATTACTGTTTCTCGTAAGAGGAACAAGAGCCTGTAGTAGAACAAAAAAACAAAGGTCACTTGCTAGAATAAAAATTACAGTATTTAGAGCAGAAGATACTATTGTATTTGAGTCAGAACCAATTGATTCTTCACCGGATATTTGGTATGAAGGTGCTGATTCTTTTCCAATTGTAACAGATTCAAACACTTGTTCTTTTGATATAAGTGTAGACACAAATGAGCCAAGTCCAATTGCTTTTAACTATGTAGACCTTAATGGTATAGGGCAACAAATAGTATGTAACCCTGCTCAAACAATTACTGAAATTTTTGGAAGGTGTGGTACTATGACAACAAGTGCTACAACACCACCTGTTGACCCTGCAAATATTACTATTGATTCTCAGCCTGTGCCACAAGGAAGTCACGTTACAGACATTCAACCTCAAACTGCAACACAAGCAGGGATAGTTAATACAGGTTTATTCAACTGTTATTCTTTTGGTAATGGTGTAGAAAGTTATAAGGTAAGAGATAGTTTACTTGGTAAGCAATTACTATTTGGAAACAGAGTAACTTCTACACAAGCTTTAGATTATCAGGAAATAAGAAGATTTGCAGACATAACATATAGTGGAGTATTTAATGATGAATCTAACATTAACAGATTAAATGAGTTTAATGGAGGGTTGCTAAACTTTAAAGCTTTAGAGGAATCTTTTGGTCCTATTGAAAAGTTATTTGCTAGAGAAACAGATGTACTAACATTACAAGAAGATAAAATATCTTATGTGTTATCGGGTAAAAATTTATTATCAGATGCAGGTACAGGAAGTTTATTGCAATCTGTTCCTGAAGTTTTGGGAACGCAGATAGCTAGGATTGAAGAATTTGGTATAAGTAATAATCCTGAAAGCTTTGTTCAATGGGGTCCTGAAAAATATTTTACTGATGCTAAAAGAGGGGTAGTCTTAATGCTTAGTGGAACAAGTTATACCAATGATTCTTTAATGGTAATATCTTCTTTTGGTATGCGTAGTTGGTTTAGAGATTTATTTAATACTCAGGTTGATACTCAAAAACTAGGAGGTTATGACCCGTATATGAATGAGTTTGTTTTAGCTGCTAATAATATATCACTACCTATAGAAGAAGTTTGTATAGAGTGTGGTATAACAGGTCAGTATTTAGTTCAACTAAATAATGAATTAGAAAAATGTTATGAGTTGGGAACTACTGTAGGTGAAGTAAAAATAGATTACAGTATTATAAACATTACAGGGAATGTGGTTTTAACTGCAACTTACAATGGTGTGGCATTTACAACAGGTCCTGTTTCAACATCAGGTACTTTAACCTTTAATAAAAGTTTAGCAAATACAACAACATTTGATTTACAGGTTGTAAGTTCAGGAAGTGTAGAGATTGAATTTACAGTTAACTGTCCTGAAGAAAAACAAATGAGTGTAGTTTATATATGTGCTACTAGTGATTTGGATTCAGACGATACCATTCATAATGATTTTAGTTGGGAACAGAATGGGTATATATCACCTGTTAATTCTCAAGCAGTAACATTCTTATCAGGAGCAGGTAATCCTGTTGTTAGTTATTACCAAATAAACGCAGGTGTTCAGGGTGTTGGAAGTATACCTCCTGACGGTTCTACTGTAACAATGGCATTCAATAAGTACAGTCAGGATGATGCAACTTTTGATATTAATACTAATAAGTTTAGATACCTAAGAAGTAATACATTATATGCTAATACACCTCAAGCAGTTGCTCAAGCTATTGCAGCTTCTAGTGTTGCAACTCCTATAGATTCTTCATTGGCTCCTGATTACTATAAAGCAGACTTTATAGTACCTAGTGGTAGTGAACAATATTTATATATTATATATGACTATAGAACTCCTACGTTAATTGATTTGTGTAGAAAGAGTACACTAGCTGATTCTTGTTGTAACTGTGATGAAACACCAACTTAAAATTAAATATTATGAGTAATTTTTATATAGACGGAACAACTTTAAATAACGCAACTGCAGTATATGATGATGCTGCTTTAACTATTTGTGCAACTGCAGGGTTTTATTCTGATGGAATAACCTCAAGAGAGCAAGTTATTAATGGTTCTAATTGTTACTTACTCCCCCCTCAACCGTGTCCTAGTTGTGCAACACCTTGTGGAACACAGATTAATGGGAACGGAGCACAGGGTGTTTATCAATTAGATATGGATGTAGGTGGTACTGCAAACGACACGGGTGCTATAATTATTGAGTTTGACCCTATAGGTGTACCTGATGGTATAATGGCAGTTTATGATGGAGTGGTTTATAACACAGTTAGTTCTCCTCAGTTTGGTTTACTTGAAAGTACAGTTCCGGGTGTTCCTACTTATATAGGTTCTACAGGCTCAGATTGTGGAACTGCAGGTGGTGGTACATATCCTAACTTACCTGTGTTTCAATATATAGGTAATCAATTTGTAAATACTAATCAGCCTACTACTATTCAAATACAATCAGGTCAATCTCAGTTGACTGCCGGTCAGCCGGGTGATTGTGTTATGGTTATTCCTAAACCAAATGCAAGTCCTGCCATAGTTAACTTTACTTTTATTGGACCTTGTAATAGTACGGCTTGGAACTTTAATGTTCAATGCCCTACTACTTTAAACCAAATAATTTCTACTTCACCTCAAAGTAGTAGTTCGGCTGCTTGTACGGCACAATTAAACTCTGCTATTCATCACGTTCCTGTTGCAGGAACTGCACAAAATTTGATTCAAGTCAATGACTACATATTTGTAGACCACGATGGAGCAACACCTGCTACTGCAGGATGGTATGGTTCTCCTTTTGGATACACATACGAGGTAGGTCCTAGAGGTGTAGTAATAAACAAACAAACTAGTTGTAATCATATTACGGTACAAGACTGTACTAATCAAAATCTATATACATTTAATGATAGATTTGGTACAAATAGTATAGGAGAAGTAATTCAATACAAAAGAATTAATCAAACTACATTCCAAATAGAAGCACAAGTTTATTGTGGAACTATAACTAATATGGGTTCAGGAACATACACTAATGCAGTACAAGAAGGATTCGTAGATTATGATTGTGCTGATACAGTTCATTGTCCATAAAAAAAATAATATATGAGTAATCAAGTAGATAAAAATAAAAACTATACACTAAGTTATGATAGTGGTGTAAAAGGATTTCCATCTTTTTATTCCTATAATCCTGATTGGATGATAGGTATGAACAATTATTTTTATACGTTCAAAGGGGGTAATGTATTTCGTCACAATACTAACGAAACTAGAAACCAATACTATGGTGTTAATTATCCTGCTAAGGTTGAGTCTGTTTTTAATGAGCAACCTTTAGAAAATAAATTATTTAAAACTATAAATCTTGAAGGAGATGATTCTTGGACAACTACAGTTAAAAGTGATTTACAAGACACAGGGTTTATAGATGCAGATTATTATGAGAAAAAAGAACAAGCTTATTTTGCTTTTATAAGAAACTCCGGTCAAACACTTGCTAGTCCTGCAAATGCAAATCAATATGCATTACGTTCATTAAATGGTATTGCTACAAGTTCAAACATTCTTATTGATACACCACAAGCAGGACAAAACTTAGTTAAATTTTCTACTAGTGTATCTATTGGTAGTATTATAAGTATAGGAGATATGCTTTACTTTGGAACTACACCACAATTAATGGGTCAAATTATTTCTGTAAATATTGATTTACCTAATGGTGTTAATGAAATTATAGTAAATACTCTTATAGGTGGTGCTCAAGTTCCACCAACACAAACAGAATATATTTTATACATAAAAAGTTCAGTTGCAGAATCTCACGGAATATTGGGACATTATGCAGTATTTAGCTTAATTAATAACAATACTAGTAAAGTAGAACTGTTTGCAGTTGAAAGTGAAGTAATGAAATCATTCCCTTAATTTTAGTATCTTTGTGAAGTATAATGACTTTTGACGTTAGACCACTTGAATTAGACGATTATAATACCTACCTTGTAAAATGGTGGAAAGATTGGGGGTGGAAAGCACCAACTAGAGATTTCCTTCCTGACAACGGTAAAGGTGGTATGATGATACTAGATGAAGACGGCACACCAATATGTGCAGGATTTGTTTATATGACTAACTCTAAAGTGGCTTGGGTAGATTGGATTGTATCTAATAAAGAATACAGGAAAAAACCTCACAGAACTAATGCTATAGGGTTGTTAATTGAAACATTAACTAATTTGTGTAAGAATTTAGATGCTAAATATTGTTATGCTTTAATTAAACACAAGGCACTACAAGATACATATGAAACATTAGGCTATCAAAAAGCAGATTCATATACACAAGAAATGATAAAAATATTATAATATGGCAGTAGCAACGGCAGCAATAGGAGGTTTAGTTATAGCAGGAGTTAGTGCAGGTGCATCTTTTTCTCAAGCCTCAAAACAAAAAAAACTTCAAGCACAAGCTGAACAAGATGCAGCCAAGGCAATGGCTCAGGCTAGAAAAAAATTAGATGTAAATTTTGCAGAACAAATGTCTGTAAAGAAAGAAGCTTACGATTTAGAAAGAGAAGCATTACTTAGTGCAGGTGCACAAGCTACCGAAGCAGGTATTGAAAGTGAGAGAGGCTCTGCAGCAACTGCAGGTAGAGTATATGCTGCACAACAACAAGGACAAGCAGGAGTAAGAACTGCTATGGCTGATGAATTAACTAATATTGAAAATGCAGTATTAGAAGAAGAAGGAAGGCTAAGAGATTTAGATGTGGCTTTAGACTTAGAAGAAGTTGCAGGTAATCAACAAAAAGCAGCAGATGCACAAGCTAGAGCCGAAGCTGCGAAACAACAAGGTATTCAATCTACAGTAGCAGCAGCACAGTCTGCAATGGCATTGGCTCCATTATTTCCACAAAGAACTGCTAATCAAAAATCTGCAGCAGGAGGGGTTACAGGTTTAGATATAGCTGAATTTAACAAAAAAGGTGATGGTTCTTTAGGTAACCTAACAAATTTTAGCGACCTAAATAATTTAAGCAATAAGCAATTCAGGCAGTTTAAAAGAGGGATGACTCCGGGACAGGAATCAATGTTGTTTCAAAGTGATAGTTATGTAAACCAATACAACGACCCCTTTAATATCTTAAATCAAAACTAGATGACTGCATATAAATACGTTGAACGAAAAGTAGAAGACCAAATAAATTGGGCAGAAGTTGGAAAGAATTTTTCTAATGTTCTGCAGGAAGAGGTACGAGTAAGAGGTGAAAAAAAGAAGGCAATAGATGATGCATCTAGAGCATACCAAGAAGTATTAAATAATACACCTCAAGGTGACTTTGGTTTAGCCAATACATTTGCGTTAGACGGTGCAGACAAACTACAGAAACAAGCTTTAATGCAATTGACTTTATTAAAGTCAGGTCAGCTTGACCCTAAAAGATATACCATAATGCAACAAAATCTTGTTGACGGAACAGACCAATTATATGGTTTGGCACAAGGTTATCAAGATGAGTACCAAAGAAAAATGGAACTTATGGCAGACGGTACACCTCCGGGTGAAAGACTGTCAGGATTAGAAGCAGAACTTATGGCTTCTATTGAGGGATTAGGTAACTTAGCAAACCACGAAGTAACTATAAATCCTGATACAGGGATGATGGGTATCGGGGTTATGGATGCAGACGGTAAATTAAAAAGTTCAACGACTGCATTTGCATTACAAAAAAGATTAAAGTCAGACACTAGAGAATTTGATATGATGGGTGCATCTGACAAGTGGTTAAAGTCACTAGGTAAAGATGAGAGAGCAGCATTTGAAGATGTAGGAAATAAATTAACTGCTGATGTATTAATTACTATTAGTGATGTAACACAAAAAATAAGACCGGGTGGTTCTATGTCAGAACTAACAGATGACCAACTAGCACAAGTATCATCGTTAACAGGTGTTGAGGTTGATGATTTAAAAACTCTTAGCTTATATAGAGAGGCACAAATGAATTATGTAAAATCTCAACTATCTCCTGAAGCAAGTGGAACTAACGCAGCTTCAATGTTGTTTGACCACGTTGGTGGATATAGTACTTATATTCTTGGAGATGCTGAAGGTAAGACTCAAGCAGACTATGATGCTTTGTCTGAAGAAGAAAAAGCAAAAGTTATTTTAGTAACAACTGAAAATGGTAATCCTAAGTTTCAATTAACAGATGACCAATTAGCTATTGCTGAAAGAGCATTTGAATCACAGATAGATATAGGTTTAAATTATACCGAAAAACAAGAGGCAGTATTTAGAGAGAAAGAAGGTAAGAGAGATGGATATGCACCTGAATATGTTTATAACAGAGGTGATGAAAATAAAGAGAAAAAATCAGCAGTAACTCAATGGATGAATGTATTTAAAGAAACTGATGCAGGTCAAAGAGAAAACATACTAGATGCTATACTTAAAGACCCTGCAACTGAAGCTAAGGGAATAACAGATATGAAGTTTATTACTGATAGTAACGGTGACTCAAGGCTTGAGGTTACTTATCTTGATGATAGAAAAAACAAAACAGGGGACAATGGTATATTCTTAGCTAAGAAAGGGTCTGAACCTACTCAAGAAGATTGGGCATTAGCAGGTGTAGCAATTCACGGTGTGACTGACCCTAGAGATATTGAGAAAGCAGCAGGTGGATATAGTAATATGGGTGACGATTGGAGTTATCTAGACCCAACAGGAACAGGAGTACAACTTGATAAGAAAGCTACTCCTCAGGAAAAAGCCAATTCTTACATAGGTAAAAAAGTTGTAGGTGATTATATAACAAATAAGACTGATGACCAATTTGCAGCAGACTTCTCAGCAGACTTTGGTGCACTTGGATTTACTGTTACGATTCCAAATAGTGGATATAACAAAGTAACAATTACTGCACCTAATGGAGCAACGCAAGATTTCTATACTAACTATGGTGCAAATAGTGATTACGCTGATGCACAAGTATTGAGAGATTGGGTTATATCCAACGGAACTGAAGATGCAGCTAAGAATTTTGAAGCATCAGGGAAAGCTAATGCCGGTGGTGGTGGAATGTCTGACTTTTAATTAGAACTAAGAATGAACGAAAAAGCACTACAACAACTATATGTACTTGCACAAGGTGATGGCTATAGTAAAACATTTGATGATTTTAAAAAGCTTTTAAGTGAAGATGAGAAAGCATTAACTACTATGTATGGTCTTGCTCAAAGTGATGGCTACTCAAAAGATGTGGAACAATTCAAAACTCTCGTTGGTTTTGGTGGAGCCGTAGGTGGAGATACGATGGTTGATGAAGCAGTAGAGCAAGTAAAAAAAAAAGACGAACCCGAAAGTTTGGTATCAGAAGGGTTCGCACTTCCGAGTACTCCGGAATCCTTTGTTCCTTCTCCCGAATCAGACTCTTTATCGGAAGATGGTACTCCGATAGTTGAAAAAAATCCTTATGATGGTACTCTTTTAGATGAGCAACCTGCTGACTTTTTTGAAGAGTCAATGGCAGGTGTTAACAAAGACCTCATAGATTATGAGGAAGAGTATGTAGTTCCAAAACTTAACTACCAATTTAATGATTACGGATTCACCTTTGAAGATACAGGGATAGGTGATGGTATGAAAGTTAAGGCTGCAAATGGCAACGAACACTATACTAATCTCGACCCTTTTTGGGGAGAGAAAGGTGAGGCTGAAGCTTTACAAAAATTCTTGAGAGATAACAAAGCAGAGAACCAAGTCATTATAGATGAATCTACTGCTATCATAGACAGAAAAAGAAAGGTAGATAATGAAGAACAAATTATCAATACAGTAAAAGCTTTTAATCAAGAATCAAAAAAGTTTGAATCAGATTTAAAAGAGTATGCTTTATACAAAAACAAACTAGACCTTCTATACAAAAAAAACTTTGCTAATGTAACTAAGGCACAGTTGAATGATGACCCTGTTTTAAAAGCAAACTTTGACAAATGGGTTTCAGCGAAAGAAGCTTCTAATAAAGTTTTAGAAGATTTAAAAAAACAAAACAAAGACTTTGAAAGAAAGGGAGCCAAGCTTGACCAATTGGCAGGTGAATATTATGAGATGGCTTCTGAACAAGGTGCACCGGGTGGTGCATTTGTTAATGCATTGTTAGATGGTGCTGCTAGATTTGGAACTCAGGCAATGAATACTATGACTGATGCTGCTACTTACTTTACACCTAATAGAGGTATGGGTGAAAAGAATTATAAAGAAGAGATAGCTAGAGTTGCATTAGAAAATGGTTCATTTGAAGAAGGTAAGTTTAGAGAAACTTATCCTGAAGGCAGAGTAAAAAATGGTATGATAGAGGTGTTAGACCCTGAGTTAGGAACACCTAAAATGATGCCACTAGAATCTTTACCAAGTGTGTATGACCTCAGTAAAGAAGAACTTATAAAGGAACTTGGTGGTGATACAAATGATTCTAAATTTCTTGGAGAAACTTTGTTACAAACTGCATTAGCAGTTAGATTAGGAAAGACTGCATATAATATTCCTATTGTAGAAGAAACTGAATTTGACAAAGCAAACGCAAAAGTTATGGACTTGGTGCGTAAAGGTATAAAAGAATTTGAATCTTATGACCAAGCAGTAGAAGGTAGATATAGAAATCCATTTTCTTCAACGGCTCAAGGAACTGATGTAACATTAGGAATGTTAGATGCAGGTCGTAGAGGAATGAGAGAAGTATTGGGTAGTGATAATACCACTAAGGAATGGAGTGATACTGCCAAAGAGTCATTTTGGGGAGGAGCATTACTTGGCTTAACTGAATCCTTACCTGCAATGATTGGTGGTAACAACCCTGCAGGTTGGGCACAACGTACTGCACAAATGTATTCGCAGGTAACAGACCACGTTTATGAAGAGATGGAAGAGAATGCTGCATTTGACAATATAACTGAGGCTGAAAAAATGCAGGTTACTGTACCTATTGGTATTGCAGTTGGTACACTTGAAAGTCTTGGTTTAAGAAATGTACTGAGTCAGAAAGGATTACTTAATAGTGTTCTTGCAAAAGCATTTGCACGTTCCACTAAAAAAACTACAGGTAAATCATTTGGAGAGTTTATTAGACAAGATGTGGAAAGTAGAATAAACAGAGGGTTGCTAACAGTTTCAGGTGCAGGACTAGCTGAATACGAAACGGGTGCAGCACAAGAAGCAGCAGAATTATTTGTAAAAGATACCTATAATAGTGTCAAGGGTAAGGATATGTTTAGAACTCCTGAAACTTGGCAAGATTGGATTCGTCAGGTAAACAGGTCAGGTATGCAGGAAGCCGTAGGTGGTTTCATATTAGGTGCTCCCGGTGGTGTTTCTAATGCAGTAAGAGGACTAGAAGTTCAATCACTTGACAACAGAATATATGAAATGTTCGAGTTTATGTCCAAGGATGAGAACTATACTAAGATGTATGTTACAAAACTCAAGCAAAAAATAGCTGATTCAAACGACCCCAAAACAAAAAAGGAAGCACAAGAAGAATTAGCTTTGGTAAAAAAACTACAAGGTATACTACCTAGAATACCTAGTGAATATAATACTAACCAAAGAAAAGAAGCTTTACAACTAATCTTTCAAAAAGAATCTCTTGAATCAGAAATTAAAACTCAAGACAATGTACTGTCTAAACCAAAGCAAGAGTTATTAAACAAAGTTAATGATAGGTTATCATCTTTAGTTGGTGAAGTTGCTACGCAACAACAACAAGATAAAACTTCTGAACAAAAAATTAATGAGTTCCAAGATGGAAAGGTAGTTGACAATCAATCTGTTAACAAGCCGGGCAATGTAACTGTGGAAGAGCAAAGCGATATTGATTCATTCTTTAATGAAACAGAAGATAGTTCTGAGGTTAAAGGACAAAACATTGCATTGAACAGAAGTGAGGATGGTTCTAAAAATACTAATCCATTTAGAAGTAGTGTAATTAAAATAGCTGACCTTGGAGCAAAAGCTATATCAAAAGTATTGCCTAATGTTAGAATTGTTATGCACGAAACTAACGAGCAATATTTAAAGTATGCAAAGCTTGGTGATGGTAGAGCAGAGTATAACCCTGATAATACCACTATTCATATTAACTTATCTAAGGCTACAAAAACTACAATACCACACGAAATATTTCACGCAGTTTTAATGGAGAAGGTTAAGACTGACCCTGCAATCGCAAGAGCAGCAGAACAAATGGTGTTGTCTGTACAGAAAATTGTACCAAAAGATAGTGCACTTGGACAAAGAATTGAAGCCTTTGCTAAAAGTTATGAAGGAGAATTTCAAAACGAAGAAAGACTAGCTGAGTTAGTTGGTATACTTTCATCTGAATACAGACAACTTGATAAACCATCTAAGAATGTAATTGTAGAGTTCTTAAAAGGTATTGCAAGGAAATTTGGTATTGATATAGGGAATGACTTTGGTGCAAGAGATGCTGATGTTATTGACTTATTGAATGTAATATCAAGAAAGACTAGAACAGGTGAGGTTATTGAAGAGTCTGACATTGCTACATTAGAGGAACTAGATAATGGAACAAACCCTGTAGGTAATCCAACTACTATTGTTAAGCCAAAAGGGAAACAACAAAAGTTAGACTTTAAAGATTCATATCCACTATCATTAATCACTTCTGCAAATAAAATTGACATTGATGCATTGATAGATGAGATAGCTGAGAACGACCAAAAGGTTTGGTTTTGGGTGGCAGACCAACTTGGTTTAGATGCCGAGATGGATATTGATGCAGGACCAAGTTATGCTTTACAACAAGAAGGTGTTGCTTGGGCAAGTAGCTTTCCTGTGGCTAAACTAGAAAAGAATATAAAGAACTCTGATTATATATTTATTATTAGTGGTTCACCTACAAAGAGTCACTTGTTTAATAAAAAAGTATATGATGCATATACAAATAAACTAGGGGACTATGCCACCTTTAAAAAGAAAGCATTGAAAGCTAAACCTGTAAAGGGAGTTAAGGATGTACTTACAGAATATGATAGTTGGGAATCCATAAAAGAGGCTGATGGTTCAATTAGAAAAAACTTTTTGATTGCACATATTGCTCAAGAAAAAACTACAAATACAGAATATCATAAGCTAGTAAAAAGTTTAGATGGATTTATAGACCCTAACTCTATGAGAGATGGTTTCTATAAAGAGAATGATTTTAAACAGAACGATATTATGTTGGTCTTAAAACCAACAGGAGTACAAGAAGGTTCTAACCATTCAACTTATAGCAATAATATTTTAGGTGATGTAGTTGGTATCCCTGATACTAAGATTGATGCATTTGAATTGATGCCTAAAGAAATGAGGGATTCAATGGAGGGTAGACCTAGAACTACTACTAGTCAAAAGGTAGCACCTTATGGTTCAGGAGTTAAAAAAGTTACATCAAGAAAACAAAGACAACAAAAAATAGACAAGGCATTATCTAAGTCTTCAGCTACTACACAGGTAGCTACCACCACAGGTAGTTATGTTAAAGCTGCAAACATAGTT